>JAEEGJ010004288.1_pt1 | contig 49100 bp, 40 predicted proteins | sample 8958761 | NCBI WGS metagenome assembly JAEEGJ01 (sample SAMN16246546, study PRJNA631951) | gut metagenome | biome: gut microbiome; feature: rumen; material: RS-attached | host: Bos | place: Iran: Karaj | collected 2018-10
TACTACGTTGGCATTCACGAACAGGGTTGCTTGTGAGGTCAGGCCTTTAAAAGCATGGCCGCCTGACATGGCCGGCGGTGTCGTTGCCAAGCAGTAAATAGTTGTTAATGATGAACAATTCTCAAAGACACTGCTACCCATCGTTGACAGGTTTTCTGGTAATGTTACTGTCGGGAGTCTTGAACAATTACTGAACGCATTGTTTTCAATAGTTCTCAGCGTAGATGGCAGAACAAGACTGGTAAGCATATCGCAGTTTTGGAAAGCTTGACGTTCTATTTTTTCTACACCTTCTGGAATCATAACTGAGGTCAGCTGGCGGCAATTGTAGAAAGCACTGGAATAAATAGTCGTGATAGCAGATGGTAGCGTGATAGAAGACAATGATGAACAACCAGAGAAGGCACTATTGTCTATTGTTTTCACCTTAGTCGGAATGTTAATACTCGTAAGTTTATAGCAACCGTAGAACGCTGATTGTCCAATGGATTCTATGGTGTTCGGAAGGGCAACCGATGTAATAGGACTATTATAAAATGCTTTATTACCAATGCGAATAACTGAATAACTTATTCCATCTCGTTCAACAGACGAAGGAATTGTGATTTCACCCGTATAGTTATCACTACTCGTTACTTCTATTACATTCTCTGTGGTGTTGTCAACCAATCGGAAATACAAGCCATAGTCACGTACAAAGAATTTACTATCGACATCAGTGATGCGATAGGAGCCGACGTCTGATTTCACACATCCAGAAATCACTGCAATAGCTTTGACTATCAGATTTCGATTTATAGCTATTGGCTCTGTATATACTGTACTATTTACAGTGGGTTCTGAACCATCAAGCGAATAATAGATGGTGGCACATTTGTTTGCTGTAACGGATAATGTTTTTGACGACGAATTCCAATTAAAAGAAGGAGTCCTGTTGTCAAATGCAGATGTACTGATGCTTGTCACACTGTTTGGAATGGTAATGGACGAAAGGTTGCTGCAACCATAGAAGGCATTGCTTTCAATAGCTGTTATGCCTATAAAGTATTGTAACTCATCAAAAGATTTAATTGATGTGTTATTCCTGAATACTGATTTCAAAGATGTCGCAGCAGCTGCTTCAGCATAGCTCAGCTCACCATCTCCGTCTGTATCCCAATTAGAAATACATATAGCTTTCACGTTTGCATCAGCAAAAATGACACTTTGCCCCATATCCATAATCTCATAAAAATCTTTCCAATAGTCAGCAGCTAAATATGCAGCTCCGCTACCACCAGGAACAATAAGGATTGCATTTGTGCGATTACTGAAAGTATTTTGTGTAATTGCAACAGGTGTCGGATTTTTAACTTTTACGGAAATTAGTCCGCTGCAACCATTAAAAGCATCTTCACCGATGGATGTCACGTTCTCTGGAATGGTGATGGTGGTAAGGCTTTTCCAACCACCGAAAGCGGATTGTCCAATAGAGGTCAAATTCTCTGGGAAGGTGATGGCGGTTATGTTGCTGCAACCATTAAAAGCATAATTTCCGATGGATGTCACGTTCTTCGGTAAGGTGACAGAGGTGAGGTTGCTGCAACCATTAAAAGCATAATCACCAATGGCAGTCACGCTCTTCGGAAGGGATATGGAAGTGAGGCTACTGCAACCGTTGAAAGCATGATTGTCAATGGTAGCGAGACCTGTAAAGTATTGTAGTTCGTTAAACGTAGTAATACTATTGTTATTCTTAAATACCGCCCCTAAAGTTGTAACAGCAGTTACTTCTCCCATACTCAACTCGCCATCTCCGTCTGTATCCCAATTAGAAACACAGATTGCTTTTACGTTCGCATCAGCAAACGGAATATAAGTAAATATACCGCTCAGCAGGAAGTCTGCCATCTGCATAGTACCTGAACTTCCTAAACTTACTGAACTTACTATTTCATCAAGCTCAATCTTAAAATACCTGTAAGGAATAGTATTTCCCTCAGAAAGAGAGAATTCAACCGAAGTATTATTGGCTGCAGGAAGTTGATCCGTACCGATATTATATTTCTTATCCAGGGGAACCCATTTTTCTGATTCACGTGTCACATCATTGTCAGCATTCATGCCGTAGAGCTGCCACTGTTTCCAATTTCGCCCTGGATACCAGTTCGTATCGCCAGCTGTAGTCATGGTATAATGTGTAGGAACCATAGGAAGGGAAGTCTTGAAAATGACAAAAGCACCACCAACAGTCGCACCTTCCTGTTTACTAGTAAAACTAACAGAGCACCATTTGGTAGAGGGGTTGCCATCGAAGAGGTTGGCTGCTAACTGTCCGCCGTAACCTTCACTACTATCAAGTACCGTGTACTCGATAGACCCATCATTGTTTGTCGAAGTCCCATTGCCTCCAGAGCTTTGGGCATGCGTGAAAACCACACAGAATAGCATGGTCAGCAAAATAGATAGTTTTAGTTTATTCATAACCTCAGATTTTAGAATTATACTTGCACAAAGAACGTGAGCCGACTTGCCATTCTCTGACTGTAGGTCCTGGAATACCTGTGATAATAAGAATGAAACGACAGCTCACACCTGCAGGTATATATGTGAACTGCGCCCTATATATATAAATAAGGTACGCGCATATATACGCAACAGGAAGAACAGCCTTCAAACTTGCTCCTTATCACTTGAATTTTCCAGATTCACAGGCGGAACAAAGCTTTTAGCTTTCCTCTATGTCCGCCACCCGTCAACAGGCTGCGACTCACCACAGTCCTCTGAGTGACGATGCAAAGATAGAAAGAAAAACTGAAGATTCCAAATTTTCGAGAAAGAAAATTCAAAAATCATAACTTGAGGGCACAAAAACATAATTTGACGAGCAGCAGCAATTGCATCGGACAGCCTATCAATAGTAACCACAAATATGATATACCAAAGAACTTAGGAAAGACGAGGCAACGCCAGCCATCGAAGTGCTTGATGATTTCCACTGCCAAGTTATTATCTCTGTACCCTACTGAATTACGGTTGGTTACACGCTTTTTTTGATAACTTTTGGCGAGGAGATACACTCCAAAGCAACGCACAATGTTAAAATATGTATATTTTGGGCATTTTCAAGCATTCTATAGATATTTTACAAGAAAAAAACATTATATTTGCAGGATGTAAGGTTATCAAATTTATTATATATATGAAAAAAGTAATAGTATTTTCGATGTTTGCTGGTCTTATTACATCAAGTTGCAACAAGGCTGATTGGAATCAGGAAGCCAATGAAAAGCAGATGGCAATTACCAATTTTGAGAAAAAATTTGGAGTGACTATTGATCCAAACCAAGAATGGAACAGTATCAGCAGTGGTGAAGTTAGAATAACAGCCAATGCAAATCTGGAAGACATTGTGAAGGTTCAGATACTGACAGAATCACCATTCTTGAATGAAGAAGCACGTGTATTAAACGAAGCTACTGTCAAAAACGGTGATGTAGTGACCCTCACTTACTCTGCCCCTGACATCTACAAGCAACTGGTGGCCGCCTGTGTGAACGACAAGGGAGTGTACCGTATTCAGGTGTTCAATGTTGGTGACCCCAGTGTAACATTTGCATCTTCCGCTAACGCCCCCCGCAGAGCTTCAGCTAACGAGGTACCCGACTTTACCAGCATCAAACTGAGACAGCCATACAAGTCAACAAACACTTTGCGTACAGAGTCAAGCGATGCGAAATTCAGCATCTGGAACGATTCCAAATGGAATGACCAAATGTGGGAAATCGCAGATGGCCAGACTTTTAGCAATGGCTGGAAAATGGATACGGAAAAGAACAGAGGCTTTTTCTACCGCGATATTAATGGCTTTGGCGAGGGAGAAATGGAAAATGTTGCAATAATCGTCAACAGTTTCCTCTACAAGTATGACAAAAACGGCTATGCCGGGAAGAAGAACAACTCTGCCGTAATTCGTAACAGCACCAATTTCGTATCAAACAACAATTACGTCTATACCGACGGCATTAATCCTGTCACGCTGATTCCCATTCAGGCTTATACAGACGATTTCAAGATGAATCACATCTTCTACTATTTTTTTAAACCAGAAGACATTCCTGCTGGCATGACTGAAGTAGATTACATCAAGCAGTTGCCAAAATTCAAGGTCATCCAGGTTGAACGTATCCAGACCACTGACGAGAAGAACCAAGGTGCATTTTATCGCAGACAAGAATTCTTATTGCCATTCTACAAAGGAACACCCGTTGCAGGCGACAATGAGGCCAGTCCTATTTTTCCAAAGGGTTACAAAATCGGCTTCCTGAACTTGAAGAGTAATCTCACGGGCATCCCTAACATAAACAGCGAGAACCATGGTTGTACTTACGGTGACGGACGTCTAAACTATGAGATAAATCACTTCGGACAATTCCTTTCTGCAATGGATAAGTCTTTGGGAGGCAAGGTTGATGGCGGCATGAAATATGACGATCCTCGTATCGCAATGTTCTCTGCTAACGGCAAAACCTATATGTGCTTGGAAGAGGGGTCTGACTGTAACTTCAGTGACATGATTATTGAGATAAGTAATGGAATACAGCAATGGGAAGAGAAGCCCCAACCTGAAGCTGAAGCTTATACGATGTGCTTTGAAGACCGTCCCAACGAGGCAGACTACGACATGAATGACTTAGTGTTGCGTGCTACCCGTGTTAAAGAAGACCGCATCCAGCTCAGCATCATTGCCACAGGTGCTCACGATCCTATTGTCATTGGCGGCATACAAGGCAAAGAGGAAGTCGGATTCAACGGGAAAGAAGTTCATGAGCTGTTCGGCTATAACAACCAGTACATTTTCATCAATACAGAAAAGAATTCACAACGCATACAGCCCGTCAGTGAATATGTGGATGTTGACAAGAACTTGCGCATAGACGATTTCCTCAAAGCCATCTACATTGAAAACCGTAAAACGGGGCGCACAATTAACGTTTCCAAGAGGGGCGAACCTCCCTTTGCCATCATCGTGCCTATCAGTTTCAAATATCCCTTAGAAAACAATAGCATCACTATTGCTTATCCTAAGTTCCTAAATTGGGCACAGAGTAAAGACGAGGACCATGACTGGTATCTGTTTGAAAATGCAGATTTGGTCTATCCTGATTACTTCGGCAATTAACAGTTCCTCAGTAATAAGGTTTCCGTATAGGAGGAAGATAAAGCGACAAAGCACCTAACAAGGTTTTACAGATATAGGTAGGCACATTTATGAACCATAAAAAGTGCCTACCTTTTTGGTTACTTATACTTTCAGTCTATGTCCTCGTAATGGGAACTGGCAAAGATACAAACTTTTTCTAAAAGGCAAAGAAAAGCAGGAAAAGTTTGACATTCGGTCAGACTTTCCCACTTTATATCGTTTCGTTCTCTTTGTATCCAGACTTCAACGGTTTGAGCATTCCTAAAATGAACAGGGCAGGAAAAAAGAACCTCGGCGAAACCAAACAAGTGGCTGCCGAGGTAAAGAGTTTAATACTTAGAAGGTTCAGTCTTCCAACTCAATAGGCTTGTACTTGGGTACAAGAGCCTTCATGATGCACCAGCCAATGAGGTAAGCCACGGCACAGATGCAGAACACCACCATGTAGGCAGCGGGCTTACCCTCGAAACCGAAGAACTGGAAGGCAGAGCCCTGAGCGGCAGCCCAGTCGAAGAAGCGGCCAGAACCCAGGTTGATGGACATAGAGCCGATACCGCCAGCCATGGTGCCCAGACCTACGATGGTACCGATGGTAGACTTGGGGAACATGTCGCCAATGGTAGAGAAGAGGTTGGCTGACCAAGCCTGGTGACCAGCACCAAGCAGACCAATCAGAATGGCAGGCCACCAAGCGCTGTAGGCTCCCATAGGCTGAGCAAACAGACCTAATACGGGGAAGCAGGCGAAGATGAACATGGCACGCATGCGGCCCAGATAAGGATTCATGCCCTTCTTATCGACGAAATAGGTGGGCAGATAGCCACCACCGATAGACAGGATGGTCACAATGGCATAAAGCGTGAAGATAAGGGCGATACCCATAGCAGAGTCGGAGGTATAGCCGTACTGGTCGCTGAAGTATGCCGGTGCCCAGAACAGGAAGAACCACCACACACCGTCGGTCATGAACTTACCCACGAGGAACGACCACGTCTGTTTGTAGGTGAAGCACTTGAAGAACGGGATGGTCTTCTCTTCCTTCGTATTGTCGCGATTCTGCGACTCGGCAATGTCGTTGTCCTGCTCGATGTAGTTGAGTTCGGCCTGATTGACACGCGGATTCTTAGCGGGTTTGTCGTAGAGCCACGTCCACAGACCCATCCAGATGAAACCTAAGGCACCGATGATGATGAAAGCCATCTCCCAACCCCAAGCACGAGCCAAGAGGGGAATAGTGGCAGGAGCTGCCAGCGCACCCACAGAGGCACCGCTATTGAAGATAGAGGTAGAGAAGGCACGGTCCTTCTTGGGGAAGTACTCGGCAGTAGCCTTGATGGCAGCAGGGAAGTTACCAGCCTCACCGACAGCCAGAATCAGACGGCACGAGAGGAAGAGCCATACCGAAATGGTGGCAATGGCCACAGCGGCGTCGCTGCCAGCCTGCACCAGACGCAGCGCCTCGATGGAGTCATAGCCCTCAATCGTCATAGCCACCCAGCCGCAGCCTGCATGAAGCACGGCACCCAGCGACCATACGAAGATGGCGATGAGGTAACCCTTCTTGGTGCCCATCCAGTCGATGAACTTACCAGCGAAGAGGTTGGCAATGGCATAGAACAGCGAGAACATACCGGTAATGGTACCGTAGTCGCCATCGGTCCAGTGGAACTCAGGAGCAATAAAGTCCTTCCAGGTTAGTGACAGGACCTGACGGTCCATGTAGTTAATGGTGGTTGCCAAAAAGAGCAACGCACAGATGACCCAACGGAAATTGGACATCTTTGTAGTTTGAACTGCACTCATAGATATTGTTATTGTTATTTGATATCGATGACGGGAATATTGTCCTTGTCGTTATAATACAGGTTTTCGCCAGCCATACCCCAGATGAAGGTGTAGTAGTAGGTACCGGCAGCAGCGTGGATAGACCACTCGGGCGACATGATGGCCTGCTCGTTGTGTAACCACACGACGCGGCTCTCATCGGGCTGGCCCATGATGTGGGCGATGGTCTGGTCCTGAGGCAGGTTGAAATAGTAGTAAGCCTCGATGCGACGACCGTGCAGGTGGGGAGGCATGGTGTTCCAGGCAGCACCAGGATTGAGCTGCGTCAGACCGAGCTGCAGCTGACAGGGGCCTTCCTCAAGGACGTCGTTGACGATGAGCTTGTAAACGGTGCGGTTGTTGCACTCCTCAAGAGAGCCCACGGGACCCCAAACGGCAGCCTTCAGTGAGCCCTTACGACCATCAAGGGTAATCCACTGGGTCTTGTAATGCTTGTGAGCCGTAGCCGAGTTCAAATAGAACTTAGCAGGCTTTGAGGCATCCTTCGAACGGAACAGCACCTCCTTGTTGACGTCCTTGTTCTTATCGACGTGGCCACGACCGATATAGAGGGCCTCTTTGGGAGCAAGGGCATACTCCTTGCCATCGACGATAACCACGCCGTCGCCCTGACCGCAGTTGACAACGCCCAACTCGCGGTTATAAAGGAAATACTTGTCCTTGATACCAGGATCAACGTCGAGACCGAGGTCACGGAAGTTCTCGAGCTTCAGAGTCTTGTTGACAGGCATTGCGCCACCGAAGATGAAGCGGTCGTAGTGCGAATAGGTGAGATTGATCTCGTCGGCTACCATGACCTTCTCCATGACGAAGCGCTCACGCAAGGTCTTCGTGTCGTAGTGCTTCACGTCCTCTGGGTGACAAGCCGTCTGGAAGTTCACTCTCTGCTGGCCAAAGCCAGTGGTCATTGTGCTCATAAGCAAAAATGTTAAAATCGTTTTTTTCATATTGTTATTCTTTATTGTTGTTTTTATTCTCTTTTGCGATGCGCATGCGGTTCCACACCACCATACCGATAGTGATGAGCGTCAGGATGCCAGCCCCAATCCACTGCAGATAGGCTACGCACTTGTAGATGACCCAGCCAAAGAGCGACGAGGCGAAGTCAAGGGCGCCACCCTCGAAGCCTGCGGGGATGTCGGCAGCCTTGTCACCTGTCTGCTCGAACACGGTATGGGCAGCCTGCGTGAAGGCAGCGGCCATATCGGTGACGAAATAGAGACCAACGGCAAGGGCGACGAGACCGATGAGGAAGGTCTTGACCACGTTACCCTTAGTGAAGGGCAGTACTATGGGGAAGAGGTAGAACATGCCAGCCAGCGAGGCAAGTGGTAGGAACTGGTTGCCAGGCAGCACGACGGCAAGGCCGAGGGCCACGGGGATGAGCAACAGCGAAACGACCAGCGTGGTAGGATGACCAATGACGACGGCTGGCGACATACCTATATATATCTTCTTACCATTGAACTTCTGCTTAACGACTTCCTGAGTCTTCTCAGCGATGGGCTTCAGACCCTCGATGAACAGCGACGTGATGCGGGGAATGAGTTCCATAACGGCTCCCATCGTGACACCTAAGAACAATACCTTCTTGATGTCGAGCTGGGCCAAAGCGCCAATCAGTGCACCGACGATGACACCCAGGATGAGCGGTTCGCCCATGACGCCGAACTTCTTCTTCATGCCCTCGGCATCGATGTTCAGTTTGTCAAAACCAGGAATCTTGTCGAGTGCCTTGCCAATGATGAGGGCAAAAGGCACAAAACTCTGACAGAAGGGCTGGGGAATGCTGATGCCCTGCCATTCGGGATAGTACTCCTGGAACTTGTCGGCAGTGAGGTCGGCCATGACCAGTGTGATGATGTAGCACACGATAGCGGCAAAATAGCCCCATGCCAGCGACTGGTCCATCACAAAATAGGCTACAGCACCGATGAAGGCGAAATGCCAGTAGTTCCACAGGTCGATATTGACGGTGCGCGTGCAGCCCGTGATGAGCAACAGGAAGTTGACACCCAGGCAGATGGGGATGATGAGGGCACCGACAGCCGTATTGTAGGCCACAGCGGCTGCTGCGGGCCATCCCATGTCGAAGACCTTGAGCTGGAGGTCATAGAGCTGGGAAATCTCAGACAGCGGACCACCGAAATTGGTAGTCAGCAGAGCGGTAACGATGCCCAAGCCCACGAAACCGACGCCCACATAGAGGCCCGACTTGAGGGAACGACCGAATTTGAGGCCAATGCAAAGGCCAATGATAGTAAACAGGATGGGCATCATGACCGATGCACCCAAACTGATGATGTAACTAAAGACTTGTTCCATTTGTTTTTAAATATCGATATTTCTTGTTCGTTTTAGCGTAATGCGCTGCAAAGATAATAAAAATCAGCGAAAGACGGGCATCTTTCGCTGAATTTTATTACTAAAACGTTTTCATTCGTTGTGTCGATGGCAAAACCATCGATCACTATTAGTCTTGGAAATAGACCTTTTTGACGCGGTTTGAGACACTGGTAAGCACTTCATAGGGAATGGTCTGAAGCACATCGCTCAAAACTGAGGCAGGCAGATGCTCGCCAAAGATTTCGACGGTATCGCCCTCGTGAACATCGGGGATGTCCGTCACGTCAATCATCGCCACATCCATACAGATATTGCCCACGTAGGGTGCCTTCTGACCATTGACCAGACAGTAGCAGGCGCCACGCCCCAGGTGGCGGTTCAGACCGTCGGCATAGCCAATTGGAATGGCGGCAATCAGGCTGTCGCGCGTCAGAATGCCCTTGCGACTGTAGCCCACCGTTTCGTCCTTGGGGACGCGACGCAGTTGGAGAATCGTCGTCTTGAGGGTGGAGACGGGGTGAAGGGGTGCGGAAGCAGCGCGAGGATCGTAGCCATAGAGACCAAGGCCGAGACGGCACATGTCGAGCTGGCGCTCGGGGAAGTGCTGGATGGCAGCACTATTGTCCATGTGGCGCAGAATTTTGTGCGAGAAGGCGGCCTGAAGCTTTTTGCTGGCTACGTCGAACTTCTGGAACTGCATGGCCGAGAAATTGTCGAAGTCGTCGCTGTCGGAACCTACGAAATGCGAGAAGACGGAACGCGGGATAATGGCGTTCTGGCCTCTGAGGCGACGGATGACCTCGTCGATGTCCTTCTCAGGGTCGAAGCCTAAACGGTGCATGCCCGTATCGAGCTTGATATGGACGGGCCAGCCCGTGATACCCTGCTGTTCTGCGGCATGGATGAGGGCATCCATCAGTCGGAAGGAATACACCTCAGGCTCCAGGTCGTAGTCGAACATGGTCTTGAAGGCCGTCATCTCAGGATTCATAATCATGATGTTCTGCGTGATACCGTTGTGACGCAGGGTGACACCCTCGTCAGCAACAGCTACAGCAAGATAGTCCACACGGTGTTCCTGCAGTGTCTTGGCGACCTCGACGGCACCAGCACCATAGGCATCGGCTTTCACCATACATACCAGTTTGGTCTCTGGTTTCAGGAAAGAGCGATAAAAGTTGAGGTTATCGACCACGGCATTGAGGTTGACCTCGAGGATGGTCTCGTGGACCTTCTGCTCCAGAAGTTCAGTGATGCGGTCGAAGCCAAAAGGACGGGCACCCTTGATGAGGATAACCTCGTCGTGAAGCGAACGGAACAATTCGCTGTGAAGGAAGTCGTCGGTGGTGGCGAAAAAAGATTTTTCGCCTACGAGGAAGAGGCCGGCACTGGCAGTGATGCGGGGACCTATGCCAATGATGCGGCTGACGCCGCGCTTCATGCAGAGGGCGTTGACCTCGGCATAGAGGTCGGCATCAGACATGCCGCTCTGGAAGATGTCGCTAAGGATGAGGGTGAGACCAGCCGTTGACACGTTGGGAGTGGTGGCAGAGACACGGCGCGACATGAAGTCGAGGGCTATGTCGAGGGAGTTGATGTCACTGTTGTACGAGTCGTTGATAAGGGTACAACCATGCTGACCTTCCTTGACCTCCAAACGCATGGCCACTGGTTCCAGCTGGGACATGCGTTCTGCCAACTGGTCGGGGGTGACGCCTAAATACAAGGCAACGGCAGCGCAGGCAAAGGAACACTGCAGGGAGGCCTCGTCGAAGAAAGGCAGCGAATATTGTCCGCGCGTACCTTTATATATATAAGTCACTTGGAGAGAAGGCAATGGGGAATGGGTGGTAGTAGCTGCTTCGATATACAGCGGGGCTGAGATATTCTCCCTACTCCACCCTATCTTCTCGCCTTTGAAACCACTGCGACGGATGCAACGCGAGACGATGTCGTCGTCACTGTTGTAGGCAAGAACCTTGGCACCGTCGAAGAGACGCATCTTCTCCATACATTTCTCTTCCAGTGAACGGAAGTTCTCTTGATGGGCAGCACCCAGCGAGGTCAGCACACCAATGGTAGGCTGGATGATGTCGCTCAATGCCTCCATCTCGCCCATCTCACTGATACCTGCCTCGAAAAGTCCCACCTGCGTCTGCTCGTTAAGAAGCCATACCGAGAGAGGAACACCTATCTGGGAGTTGAAACTCTTGGGCGAACGCGTTACCGAGAACTGAGGCGAGAGCAACTGGTAGAGCCACTCCTTGACCATCGTCTTACCATTCGAGCCCGTAATACCGACAATGGGTATGTTGAACTCGTCACGATGGCGCTCTGCTAAACGCTGGAGAGCCGCCAAGGGCGAAGGGACTATCAATATGTTTGCATCATCCTGAAATGAGGAATGAGAAGTGAGAAATGAGAAATGTTCATCACCTACAGCTTCCTGGGACACCACGAAGTTGCGGACGCCACGACGGTAGAGGTCAGCGATATAGCGGTGGCCGTCGTTACGCTGCGTTTTCAGGGCAAAGAACAATGTCTCCTCAGGGAAACAAAGGGAGCGGCTGTCAGTGAGCAGCCACCCTATCTGTGCATCGGCATTGCCGATACGTCGCGCTCCAATGAGCGTCGTAATTTTCTCGATGTTGTAATTCATAGTGCAAAGGTAATGAAAACTGGTTAAAAATACAAAATAAATCACGTTTTATTTTCATTTATTACGTGTTTTTCTTTGCTTTTTCCTTGCATCTTCGTACCTTTGTCCCCCGTAATGGAGTTCAGGACTAAAGTTGAGACGGGTAAGGCGGGGTTCCAGATAGGAGCCAGCGAGGCGGTGTTGCTGGTGGGGTCGTGCTTTGCCGGCGAGATGGGGCAGCGGTTCAAGGACAACGGTTTCCCTACGACGGTGAATCCCTACGGTACGATGTATAACCCTGCGAGCATTCTTCACACATTGGAGCGGCTCATAGGCGAAGGGTACCGCGTACCACGCATCGTTTTTCTGACTTTAGGCACCAATCATGTCTATCGGCTAAAGGAAACAGGCGAGATAGTGGACAACTGCGAAAAACGTCCTGCTGCGCTGTTTCAGGAAGAGGAGCTGACCATCGGCAAATGTGCTGAATATCTGCTGAAGGCCATTGAACTGCTAAAAGCACACCAGCCAGAGGTACAGGTGGTGATGACGGTAAGCCCCATCCGCTATCGCAAATACGGCTACCACGAAAGCCAGCTGTCAAAGGCTACGCTCCTGTTGGCCATTGACAGTCTGCTAAAAAACGCTTCACTTTTCACTTTCCACTCTTCACTCCATTACTTCCCCGCATACGAAATCCTAATGGACGAACTGCGTGACTACCGGTTCTATGCTGCCGACATGCTACACCCATCGGAGCAGGCTGTGACGTATGTGTGGGAACAACTATTCGCCTGGTGTTTTAGCAATGAGGCAAAGGCATTCATGGAAGAATGGCGCCCCATCCGAGAAGCCCTACAGCATCGTCCTTTCCATCCAGAGTCGGAGGAATACCTGCAGTTCATGGGAAAAACGCAGGAACGCCTCAAGGCATTCCAAAAGAAATGGCAAATGCGGTAGTGAGTTTTGCTCTTAGCTCCTGCTGATTTGCAGACCAGACTTCGACAGCGTCATGTCAACGAAACGGGCATTGGGGTTGGGCTGCGCCTGACTGATGATTTGCTTGATGCGGGCTGCTGCTTCCGGGTCTTTAGCCACCATATACAGGTAGCCCCCACCACCGGCACCAGGAAGTTTATAGCCTAAGCAGAGGTCGTCAATGAGGTCAGTGATGCGACGCACACTGTCAGGATTGGTACCGCTGTCTATGAGTTGGTTCTGTTGCCACGTCTTACGCACCAGTTGTCCGTAGGTTTCATAATCCTGACGCTGGATGGCCTCATACATATCAATGGCATGAGCCTTCATGGCTCGCAGCTGTTGGATTTCGCCCCCATGATTGAGGAACATGCGGCGCACGATTTCAGCCAGAATGGTCTTAGCCGTCCGCGTGATGCCCGTATAATAAAGAAGGTGGCACTGCGCATATTCCGGTTGGGTAAACAGACTGTCGGGTAACCAACGCACTAACGGATTCTGGTCGAAGCCCCGCTGCGTTTGCAAGAGTTTGACACCACCCAAGACGCCACCGAACTGGTCCTGCCAGCCACCGCCAGTGGTCAGCAGTTGTTCGAGTACCAGCGTCCGGCGTCCTATTTCGTTCTTGTCCCACGCCAATGAGCAGAAGTCGCTGACAGCCCCCAGGACGGTCGATGCAAGGATGCTCGAAGTACCCAGTCCACTACCTGCAGGGATGGCCGATAGTAGCGTCAGTTCGATACCACTGCCAAAGGCCTCCAACTGGTCGTTCAGGGTCTTGTAGTTCTCGGCACAGAAAGCCGGCAGGAATCCTGCCAATGCCAAAGCAGCCTTGGGGATGGAGAATGGCGATCCCACCTTATTATATTCAGCCAGTTGTTCGAAGGTTTCGATGACCTCGACAGCACCTAAGTCAATGCTACGCAACACGATATGCAGGTCACGACAGGGTTTGACGTAGGTCTGCAAGGGTGGTTGTCCATTCAGTTCAATGGCGATATTCACCACCGAGCCACCTTCCATCAAGCAATATGGTGGTGTGTCTGTCCAGCCACCTGCCAAGTCGATACGCACGGGGGAACGGCTCCAGACGATTTGGTCGGGGAAGACGGAGAGGTGGGGGGAGGAGGCTGCGATGGAATCGCTGCGTACGAGGGAAGGGGGACAAGCGGCGACAGAATCGCTGCGTACGAGGGAAGGAAAGGACGATGCAGACAACGTGGAGAGGACGCCATCGCGGAGGAGCGCAAAAGCCTGTTGGCTGTCGCCACGGAACATCGCATCGTGAATGCGTGTCATCAAGGGCGCATCCGCAGCTACGGGCTCAGGCATGGGAATCTGCATCTCATGGAATTCGCGGGCTGCATGGTCGAGGTCGAGCTGGTAGAATACCGAATGTTGCCAATTCTTGGCCAGTGCCGGCCAGTTCTGAGCACGGAAGGCTCGACGCTGCGCAAAGAGTCGGCGCAGATTGGCACGTTCAGCCAGTTCATTGCTATTCACCGCCTCTTCGATGCGGTAACGACGCACCTCATAATCGCTTTCGCCAACAGGTACGACATCGATACATTCACCAGGCTCTAAAGTGATGTCCCAGTCGTTCTCCGGCACACCCGTAACAACATTGTCGTGCGTCAGTGTCCAGCGTGGACCCACAAAGCTATTCTCCACCCAAATGTTATAGTTCTGATCCGTAAACTTATAGTGCACGATAGCATTCTGCGTAAAGATGCTGGGATGCGGTTTACGGTCGTTATGCATGATGTCGCGCTGGTCGTTGACGAGATTCTGGATAGCCAGCGTCGAGGATATCATCTCGCGTGAGGTACCGAAATGGTAGAATTCGCCACCAGGGAGGGGTACGATAGCTACGGAGAGCTCGCGGAGTTCAGGATCATCTATGGTGGGATTGGTACCGAGGGCACAGCCGAATTCGGAATAGAGGTCATACTCTTTTAAATGAGAAATGAGAGATGAGAGATGAGACATGTCAGGATTGCCAGTCATGCTCCGTTGCATGAGGAGGCGCACGGCACGGTCACTGAGCATCCAGATACCGATATCCGTCAGATAGAAGTGATCCTTCAGAAGGTCGGACAACCGTTCGGGTGATGGTTTTTGCAACATCTGCTTCAGGACGGTGGGTGTGCGGCGGTCACTGACAAAGACTCCATGGTTCTTGGCAATGGAAGCGTCGAGCCACAAGCCGTAGCATACCACGTCGGCATCGGGGATGTCGCCAAGGCGTTCAGCAGCACGGATATACACGTCGCCACTGACAATCATCGTGGTGAGACGAGGGGGCGCCTGTTCCATCATGCGTTCGTAGAGTGGCAGTTGCAGGTCGAGCAGCGTCTGAGACAGACGCTGGCCACGCTCCCAGCGGAATACAGGGATGGGCGTCAGCACCTTACCACTGACGGCATAGGACGGCAGGCGTTTGCTCTGGCCACCAGCATGTAGAATGATGCGGCGTTCCTTTTTTACCCAATCACTGAACGATTGGTCACACTTCTCGGCACGCCAGGCCTCCTGTAGGAGCCACGTCGTTCCCCCACCCGACCCTAAGCGATGCCCTATTGGGTCGCACGAACAGAAATATTCATCGTGTGACAGACCCGTTACATCATGGAAGCAATCCACCAAATTCGGTGGCAAAGAAAGCAACTTTTTCATCATTTTTATATTTTTATGTGCAAAGATACGAAAAAGTTTCGTATCTTTGCAAACAAAATACTAAAACTTGCTAATCTATGAAACTATTAGAGTTTTTCTCTAAGGAGGAACAACATCAGGGAAATTTCGTCACCACTCTGATACTCATCCTGATATGTTTTGCCCTATGGGGCTTTACAAACGATATCGCCAGTGTGATGGTAGGTGCATTCTCACGCATCTTCGCACTTGACATGACCCAGGCTTCCATGATTAATGTGGCCAGTTTCATGGGTTATTTAGTACTGTCCATCCCTATAGCCATATTCATACAACGTTATACCTATAAGAAAGGTGTCATACTGAGTCTGAGCATCTATGCTGCAGGTATTCTGCTGTTACTACCCGCCAAGGGTTGGGGTATCTTTCATGGTTTTCTGCTGGCATACTTCGTCATGACCTGTGGTTCAGCAGCACTGGAAACCTGTTGCCACCCGCTAATCTACAGAATGGGAGACTTGAAAAATAGTATCTTCCGTCTGAATCTGGCACAATCTTTCAATGCTTTAGGCGCCTGCATCGGTATGCTGGTAGCTATTTCGGCCATCACAAAGAATCTGAGCAAGACACCTGCAGAGGTAAGAATGGAGATGCCAAAAGCCCAGTTTGAAATCTTAAAGCATAGCGACCTCAATATCATCATACAGCCATACCTTTATGTGGCAGCGGTCATTATTCTGCTCATTGTACTGATAGGGATTACCAAATTCTTTGTTCATCAGAAAGAGAACCAGAGGGATAAGCCTGGCGATGCTTTCAGGCGTCTGTTACACGTCCGCAACTACCGAGAAGGTCTGATAGCGGAGTTTTTCTACATCGGTGCCCAGATATGCATCTTCACATACATCTTGGTTTATGGCAAACATCTCTTCATGACAGAAGGCATGGAGGCGTTAGATGCTGAAACACTGGTAAGCCGTTATAGCATGGGCGCTTTCATCATCTTTGCCGGCATGCGTTTCCTTAGTACATGGCTATTAGCCTTCATCTCCCCCGGACGACTGCTTTCAGCTATGGCGATTATAGGCACATTAGCCATTACCGGCAGTATCATCTTCACCGACCGTAATGGTCTGTATTGCCTGTTAGTGGCCCATGGAGCCCTTTCCATGATGTTCCCCACCATCTATGGCATGGCCTTGAGAGGTGTGGGAGATGACATCAAATATGCCAGTGCTGGTCTGACCATGACGGTGTTTGCAGGAGCTGTCATCCCGCCACTGCAAGCAGCCATTATAAATTGGGGAAAAGACATGCTGGGCCTTTCAGCCATCAACATGTCCTTTATTATCCCTCTTCTCTGTCTGACGGTGGTTATCTATTACGGACATACAGGCTATGTCCGCCACAACATCACACACGACTACGAATCATGACTTGCGGCGTTTAACGCACATGACAATCAGGTAGATAATCAGCAGCAACAACACGGCATAGGCCACGTAAGCCACCGTCTCTGTGCGGTCAATGGTCTTGGGGAAGAAGCTCAGCACCACCTCGTGGTGACCTGGCTTCACCTGCAGGGCACGCAGCACATAGTCGACGCGTCCCAGTTCCTGTTCTACACCATCCACCGTTGCCGTCCAACCCGGGTAGTAAATCTCTGAAAATACGATGACACCACCCTTGCCCGAATTCACGTCATACGTCAGTTTATTGGGTTCGTAGGCCGTGATGCGTACCAGGCTACTGGTATCCTGTACGACAGCTTCGCCCAGTTGCTTCTGGAACTTCTTGTCAGCCACAGCCTCGTGACGCAGCGACAGTTTTCCTGTCATATCCAGTTCCTGATTGGCATTGTCCACATAGTGAATCTTATCTACAAACCACGCATTACCATAAGTATAGGGATTCTCCAAAGGTACCGAGCGTCCACCCTGTAAGGGCAGGATGAAATACTTGGTGTTCAGCATGTTCAGCACTGGGAATACCGAGTCGCCATTAACCTGCGTCATATCGCCTGCCGCCTTGTTCAGTGCACCATACAGGCGTTGCATCTCAGGCTGGATATGTGCATCTATCAATTCCTGATAACGACGCAGTTTGGCAGGATGATAACCACCAATGCTCTTCAGATAGAACGATGTCTCGTTCTCGTTGAAGGTCGATGTTGACAGGTTCAGCACACGATAGTCCAGCGATTTGTCTTGCAAGATATGGTCAATGGCTTCCGACTTCTGCATAGGAGCCTCACGCACGCTCTTCGACACAAACATACTGTCATTCAGATAACGCTTGTTCACCGTCCACATATCTACCAGACACAGCACCAAGATGATGCCTATGCCGTACTCCTTCTTCAACTTACCCATCATAACAGACAGCAACAAGCCTGTACCTACCAAAATGATGTAGAACGAACGCAGGGCATCCGACGTGAACATCGACATACGAACTTCCGTCAGGTTGTTCAGCAACGGCATCAATTGGTCGGCAGGAATCTGACTCATAGCCTGCATCTCGCTCTGGCTGACAAAGTCAGAGAAGAACACCTTCGGCATCAGTGAGAATAGTAGGGCGACGCCACCCGTCAACAAGAACGAAATACCGATAAACTTCAGTCGCGACTTCATCTTTTCAGGCTCATCCAACAACTGCTTCAAAGCCAACATAGCCAGTAAGGGAATGGTAAACTCGGCCACCACCAAGATGGAAGCCACCGTACGGAACTTGGCATACATGGGTATATAGTCGATGAAGAAATCGGTGAACGGCATGAAGTTACGTCCCCACGACAGCAGGATAGAGAGGATGGTAGCCACCAACAAGGCCCACTTCAACGGTCCTTTGACGATGAACAAGCCCAACACAAACAGCATCAGCACAAAGGCACCCACATACACAGGTCCAGCCGTCATGGGCTGGTTGCCCCAATATTGTCCCAACTGCTGATAGATGCCCATATATGTCGGATCGGCCTTCTTCATGGCTTCTTTATTCTCAGCCAAAGGTACCGAGGCACCACCCTTCGTGTTGGGCACCAGCAGCGTCCACGTCTCATCGATACCATAACTCCACTGAGTGATATAGTCACGGTCCAGACCGCTTGACGTCTGGTTATCGCTATTTGCTTTCACCAGCTCACTCTTGCCACGCATCGACTCCTGGCCATATTCCCAGGTATGATACAGATTCGACAAGTTCAGACATACCGCTATCACTGCAGCCACCAGACATACGCCTGTGGCTTTGAGCAGGTGCATATATTGCTTTTGGCGCAGTCCATCGATGACGAAAGCCAGCACCATCAGCAGTATCACTATCAAATAGTAATAGGTCATCTGCACGTGGTTGGCCAAAATCTCCAATGCGCCAAAAAGTGCCGTCACGATTAAGCCCCACAGATACTTCCCCCTATAGGCCAATACCACGCCACCAATCATCGGTGGCAGATAGGCCAGTGCCATTACCTTCCAGAGATGTCCTGCGGCTATAATGATGAAGAAGTAGCTGGAGAACGCCCATACTACCGCACCCAACGCAGCCAAATACTGACGGAAATCGAAGGCACGCAGCAAGATATAGAATCCTAACAGGTATGCAAAGACGAACCACACATTCTCAGGCAACCACAGATGATAGGCCTTTTCGACCTGCTGCAATGTCGTCGTGCTTTTATACGAAGGTGCCAACTGATAGTTAGGCATACCACTAAACAGTGCATTGGTCCAGCGCGTACGTTCACCAGTACGCTGTTGATACTCAGTAGCCTCTTGTCCTGCGCCTCGTCCGGCTGACGAGTCGTGACGATACAGGATGCGTCCCTCAATGTCAGCAGGGAAGAAATAAGCGAATGAGATTACTGCAAATAGTACCACTGCCAAGATGTCGGGCAGCCATATCTTCAAATTTTTCATACCTTATTATATTATTTTGGCTGCAAAGGTACAAATAAGCGAGCGAAAAACCAAATTTATTTGTTTTTTTCCAAGCGAGAGCACTTTCTCGGAACGAAATATGCAATAAAACGGGAGGAAGATACGTTATAGACTATGGTATGAAGAATTGGCTGTTGGCTATTGGCTGTTGGCTGTTGGCATTGCTCCTAACGGGATGCGGTGCTGAACAAGCTATGAAGAAAGGGGATAAATTCTATGCCCTTGGCGAATACTATGATGCTGCCGCACAGTACAAAAAGGCCTATTCGCAGACACCTGCCAAAGAACGGGCACTGAGAGGACAACGGGCACTGAAAATGGCTGAGAGCTATCGTAAGATTAACTACACCCAAAAGGCCATTGCCGCCTACAACAATGCTGTACGCTATAAGCAGACCGACTCGTTGACACATCTGCATCTGGCTGAGCAATTGATGAAGAACGGCCAATATAAGGAAGCTGCCAAGAACTATCAGACGGCCATTGACAGTTTAGGGTTAACCATCAAGCGTTTAGAAAAGATGAAGAATCCTAAACTCGCCCCTATTCAAGATGCTATCTCACAGGCCCGAACAGGTCTGCGCTCAGCACAGAAGGCACCAACATGGAAGGAGGAGGGTTCGCATTATACCGTGAAGCGCGAGAATTTCTTTAACTCGCGACGTTCGGAATATTCACCGATGTTGGTTGGCGAGGAGAGCAATCAGCTGTTTTTCACCTCGACACGTAATCAGGCCAAGGGCGATGAGTTGAGTGGTATCACAGGTACGAAGAATGCCGACATCTTTGTCTCCATCAAAGACGACAAGGGTAAATGGCAACGTCCCGAGGTCATAGACTCAGAGCTAAATAGTGATGGTGAAGAAGGTGCCTGCTCGTTCACACCAGACGGACGAACCATGTACCTGACGCAGTGTAAGACCGACGGCCAGTATCCACGCTATGCCAATATCGCCACCAGTCAACGTTCGGATGCTGCATGGAGCAAAGCCACAGAACTGGTGTTGACCCGTGACACGCTGTCAGCCTATGCCCACCCTGCCGTGAGTCCTGATGGCGAGTGGCTCTACTTCACAAGTAACATGCCTGGTGGCAAAGGCGGCTACGACATCTGGCGCGTACGACTGACGAGCAGTGGCTTGGGTGGTGTAGAGAACGTTGGTGCCCCCATCAACACAGCTGGCGACGAAATGTTTCCTACGTTCCGTCCTAATGGCGACCTCTACTTTTCGAGTAATGGACATGAGGGTATGGGTGGTTTGGACATCTATATCGCCAAGCCTATCGAGACCCATGACAATATCTCGAAAAACTCACAGCTCTATATCATTGAACACCCAGGATATCCTTTGAATTCACAAGGTGATGACTTCGGCATGACCTTTGAAGGGATGAACAACAAAGGTTTCTTCTCGTCGAATCGTGGCGATGGCAAGGGTTGGGACCATATCTTCTCGTTTGAGAAGCCCGAAATCATACAAACTGTCAAGGGCTGGGTCTATGAGGCAGAAGGTTACGAGTTGCCACAGGCACAAGTGTACTTGATTGGCAACGATGGTACGAATCTGAAGCTCAGCGTGAAGGGTGACGGATCGTTTGTGCAGGAAATCAAGCCAGACGTAGATTATGTGCTGTTGGGAACTTGCAAAGGATTCCTAAACCATCAGGAGCAATTGCGTGTCGATTCAGTGGACGAATCGATGGAATATGTGTTACAGTTCCCGTTGGCCTCTATCACAGCCCCTGTGATGATTGACAACATCTTCTACGACTTCAACAAAGCCACCCTGCGCCCCGAATCTACCGAGTCATTGGACAAACTGGTGGCGCTATTGAAGGAGAATCCCAACGTGGCTATAGAACTCAGCGCCCACTGTGACTACAAGGGACCTGCTGAATATAACAAACTGCTGAGTCAGCGACGTGCTGAAACCGTTGTTCAGTATTTGGTGGAGCACGGCATCGAGGCTGATCGTCTGACCCCTATGGGCTATGGCAAGGAGAAGCCTAAGACTATTCGTAAGAAGTTGACAGAGAAATACCCCTTCTTGAAAGAAAACGACGTCTTGACGGAAGAATTCATCAAGACGCTGGAGAATGAGGAACAGCAGGAGCAATGCAACCAGCTGAACCGTCGTACAGAATTTATTGTGCTGAGAACTACTTACGGGCTAACTCAGAAGAAATAACCTCACCAGTACCCACAAACAAGAGTCCGAAGACCACTGAGAACAGCATCATCAGGTTGATGCTGAACGACTGTGTAGCCATGGTGCGCACCATCACCTCGAACTGCACAATCAGCAATTCCCAACCATGGAATACCACAAACAGTACTGCGAAGACGGAGACACAGAAAATGGTCCACAACTTTGAGAACCTGCTCAGCCAAGCACGCTGAGAGGCGACGGGCAGACTCTGCATCACACGTTCCGTGAAGCCGTTGTCTTCTATTTGCTGATTGGCTGCCTCGCTGAAAAACTGCTGAAGCAAACGCTCGTTATCATTTATCATATCCATTCTGTCTTAAATACGTTGCTAATTTCTCCTTGCCTCTTGACAGGTGCGACTTCACCGTGCCATCCTTGAGACCTGTTATCTTGGCGATGCCTGCAATATCGTAACCATCGATGAGTTGCAGGGTGATACAGGTACGTTCGTCAGGCTTCAGGAGTGCCAAAGCTGCGTAGAGGTCCATCTTTAACGACGAATTATCGCTGCTTCCTCCTCGCTGAGGGACTACATCGACATCCTCCGTCTGATGATTACTACGCGTATAATCATAGAACACGTTATAGGCAATACGCATCAGCCACGTCTGAAACGACGCCAAGCCCTTGAAAGAGCGGATATTAGTGTATGCCTTGACAAACGTGTCTTGTGCCAAGTCGTCACTCAACTGACTATCTCCCAGCGTCTGGCTCAGAAAGAATCTGCGCACAGGTGACTGGTATCGGCGTACGAGCTCGTCGAAAGCCCGTTTATTGCCGAATACCGCCACCTGCGCTACGAGAGAGATATCTGTTGTCATTGACATTTTTTCTTATTACAATTGAGTCTTAGCGGGAATGATGATCCACGCCACAATGTAGAAGGGAATACCTGCGAAGGCTGTAAACAGCGTCAGAGCTGCATAGCCCAAGCGAACCGCCACTGGATCGAAATCCATATACTCTGCGAATCCTGCGCATACGCCGCCAAATACGCGGTCGTTGCTACGTTGTAATTTCTTAGTCATAATTATTCTGTGTTAAATCGTTATCTCTATCACGTTTCTTCTGTGAAGTCTTACCTGCAAACACCTTACCAAGTCCGATGCAGAACACCAGTGCACCAATGCCAAAGCCAACCTGACCTGCCGCATATCCCAGGAAAATCATCAGACCGACACCTACGAAACACTGGCGCATACCCTTCTGATACTCTTCGTCGGCATCTGCAGACCTCTCGTTCAGCAACTGGTCAGGAATGGGCTGTCCCTGCTGCATGGCCATCTGTGCCAGACGCATCTTCTCCTTGCGGTTCTTGTTGATGAAGTAGAACAGCGCAATGATGATGAATACGGGAGCCAAGACGAAGAGGATGAACAGGACGCACAGCACGAAGAACATACCTGCGATATCTTTGCCTCTCATGTCGCTAAAGGCATTGTGAATGATGCTACCAAAGTCGTCATCGTCCATCTCGTAGGTTGTCGTATTCGAACTCCAGGGGGACGTTGAGGTGGTAACGCTCACTTTCGTCTTATGCTTCACCGTCGTATCAGCACTTGTGGTGTCAGAGAACGCCTCGATAGCGTCATTTTCAGTTGTGTCCACCTGCTCCTTACGTGGCGTATGACGATGCTTCTGTCCTGCTGCCTGCATACCCATATTGAGCGTGAGCAGCAATACCATTGTAAATAATACCTTCTTCATAGTTGTTTTGTTATTTATCATTTTACATTAATCACAGTTCTCTCTTTATTGACCCGCAAGTCGTCAGTATGCATATCACCAGAACCACGCACATTCGACTTGTAGTTCTGAATGCTGCCCGTCAGCGTGATATCGCCAGAGCCTGTCAGATGTGATTCAACGGCACCACTATCATCGAAGTGAACCTTGACATCACCTGAGCCTACCAACTCTACTGTAGAGCGTAACGTCTTCACGTTCTTGAGTTCCACATCTCCTGAACCTACCAGCGAGACATTGACCTGATCGCAGATGATGTCGTCGAACTGGATGTCGCCAGAGCCTTTCAGAGAGATATCCAAATTGTCTGTATCCAACAGATTGACACAGTCAAAATCACCAGAGCCTTTCAACTCGATGCCGATGAAATCGGGAGAGCTGACATATACCGTCACGTCATCACTATTCGTCACACCGATATTGAGGAACTTGTTGCTACCCTTCATATTAACCACCAGTTTGTTGCCTTCCACACGGGTTTGCACATCCTTGATGACTTCTACGGGAGCCTTTACCAATACAGAGAACGAATCTGCCTGAGTGTACTTCACGTCTAACGAGCCCAGCAGTTCGATGCGCTCAAAGCCCGTTAGCGAACGAGACTCCTCTGCCAATGCCTCCGTTTTTGAATAATTAACTCTCAACCCGTGACATGAACAAGACGTCAGCATGCCAAGTGCCGCAAGAGCCACAACTGATAAAATCACCTTTTTCATACTTTCGTTTTTTAATTCTTTTGTCTGTTAGACGTTATAATTTCCAAATTAGTTGCAAAGGTACACATTTTTTTTCGTACCTTTGCATCGGAATGAATAATTTGCCAGTCGAATTCACAGAAAAAACACGCCAGCTGATGGGCGATGAACGCTTCGAGCGATACCTGAAATCGTTTGAAGAGGACACTCCTGTCAGCATTCGGCTGAACCCAAAGAAGATGTCTGAAACTGGTGGGCAGAGGTTTGAGGTCATTGACGGTGAGCCAGTGGCTTGGTGCCGCGAGGGCTATTACCTGAAGCAGCGTCCAAATTTCACCTACGACCCATTGTTCCATGCTGGTTGCTACTACGTGCAGGAAGCAGCATCTATGTTTCTTGACGAGGTGTTGAGACAAATGCATAACGCATACGCCAGCCATCAGCCATTAGCCATCAGACCTCTTACTGCCCTTGACCTCTGTGCTGCTCCTGGTGGCAAGTCCACCCTACTCCGCTCAGCCCTACCAGCGGATTGTGTGCTCTACTCCAACGAGCCCATTCGCAATCGCGCCAACATCCTTCTGGAGAATGTAACAAAGTGGGGCTACGAGAATCACATCGTCACCAACTGTTATCCGCGCGACTATCGCGCGGCGAAGATGAAGTTCGACCTCATTCTGTGTGACGTGCCATGTTCAGGCGAAGGTATGTTTCGCAAGGACGAGGCCACCATTCGTGAATGGAGTCCACAGAACATTGAGAAGTGCTGGCAACTGCAACGCGAGATTGTCAGCGATGCATGGGCTTGTCTGAACGATGGGGGCCTATTAATATATAGTACGTGTACATTTAATATAAAGGAAAACGAGGAGAACATCCGCTGGATGCTCAGCGAGTTCGACGATGCCAAAGTGGTACGTATCGAGACAAAGCCAGAATGGAATATCACTGGATCGTTGCTTGACGGCTTCGATGAACCCGTCTACCGTTTCATCCCTGGTATCTCGCGTGGCGAAGGTCTCTTCGTTTGCGTGCTCCGCAAAAACGGGGTTCTTGCTCATCCTCAACGAGATTACGGCTCGTCGCCAACGAGATTACGGCTCGTCGCCAACGAGATTACGGCTCGTCACGACAAGGCAGTAACGGGCATTGACCTTTCCTACCAAGAAGCCATGAAGTTCCTGCGGGGTGAGACATTGACATTCTCCCCCAATACTCCACGAGGCATCGTGGAAGTCTGCTTCAAAGGTCACCCCTTAGGCACCATGAAGAATATCGGGACACGGGCTAACAACCTGTACCCCAAGGAATGGAGAATCAAGACAACACATATACCTACTGAATACGAACCAATATTACAACAGATATGAAACAATATTTAGACATACTGAACCGCATCCTTACGGAAGGAACGGAAAAGGGCGACCGTACAGGCACGGGCACCATCAGCATTTTTGGTACACAAAGCCGTTATCGTCTGGAAGACGGTTTCCCGCTTTTGACGACGAAGAAGCTGCACCTGAAGTCTATCATCTACGAACTGCTGTGGTTCCTGAATGGCGACACCAACGTGAAGTACCTGCAAGAACATGGTGTACGCATCTGGAATGAGTGGGCCGACGAGAACGGAGAACTGGGTCCCGTCTATGGACACCAATGGCGTTCGTGGCCCGACTACAACGGAGGCGTGATAGACCAGATACAGTACGTAGTGGACCAGTTGAAGACCAATCCCAACTCACGTCGTATGATTGTCTCTGCGTGGAACGTCGCTGAGGTCAACAAGATGGCCCTGCCCCCATGTCACACCATCTTCCAGTTCTATGTGGCTGGTGACCGTCTATCGCTGCAACTCTACCAGCGCTCAGCAGATACCTTCTTAGGCGTACCCTTCAACATTGCCTCGTATGCATTGCTGCTACAGATGATGGCACAGGTCACAGGTTTCAAACCAGGCGACTTCATCCATACCACGGGCGATACGCACCTCTATCTGAACCATATTGAGCAAGCCAAACTCCAGCTAAGCCGTGAACCTCGCCCATTGCCCACTATGAAGATTAATCCTGACGTCAAGAGCATCTTCGACTTCCATTATGAGGATTTCGAACTCGTTGGTTACGACCCACATCCACATATTAAGGCAGAAGTCTCGGTCTGATGACAATTGACAATTGATAATTGATAATTATGATTTCAATCATTGCAGCAGTGGCGAAGAATCGTGCCATTGGATTCGAGAATAAGTTGATATACTGGTTGCCGAACGATCTGAAGCGCTTTAAGGCATTGACGACAGGGCATACGATTATCATGGGGCGTAAGACGTTTGAGTCATTGCCCAAAGGAGCACTACCCAATCGTAGGAATGTCGTGTTGTCACGAACAACCAAAGAATTGCCCAGTTGTGACGTCTACCCCACCCTTGAAGCTGCCTTACAAAGTTGCAAGGCTGACGAGGATGTGTATATCATTGGTGGTGCACGTGTCTATGAGCAAGCCATCAGCATGGCAGACCGCCTCTGTCTGACAGAGGTTGACGACACGCCTGCAGAGGCTGATGCCTTCTTCCCTGACTATAGCGACTGGCGCATTGAAAGTAAAGAAGAGCACGAGAAAGACGAGAAGCACGCCTTTAATTATGCCTTTGTGGATTATTTGAAGAGGTAGCCGAATAGTTGATGTTCAAGGCCCCTGCTCTGCGCAAAGCCTGCTTTACATCGTTGATGACACCCATCTCCGTATTCCTATCGGCACGGATGCTGATGGTCATGTGCTGGCGTTCATCTTCTGACATTTTTTCGCGTTCCTTCTGGATTTCGTCAGGAATCTGGGCTACCGTCACATAGCGGTCGTTCAGTTGGATACGCGTCTCGTCGCCAACCACATGACCTTGTGCGTCTACAGGCTTACCAATAAACAGATAAACCAAACCAGCCTTGCGTCCTTTCTCCACTTCCGTTCCCTGTGGCACCTCATAGCGTACCTTAGGCGTTACTTCGCGCATGTGGGTGACTATCATAAAGAAGAAGAGCACCGTAAAAATCAAGTCGGGCAGAGCTGCCAAGTTCAAGCCTGGCACCTCACGATTTCGTGTTGTTTTGAATCTGCTCATCCTTCTTACCTCCAACTTCTTACATCCCACATCTTACATCATACATCTATTTCACCCCTTCCGAAATACGTTGCGGATAGCGTGCCCTGATGGCATCACGTTCTGCCTCAGAACACTGGGCAAACGAATGTCCATACTGTTGTCGCGCCATTTTTTCACGCAGTTGTCGATAAGCCCTCACAATGGCGTTCTGCATCTCGAAATAGGCGTTATAGCTGGTGGTGCTGGCGGTTTCTACAGCTATCACGTGCTGGTCTGTCTGACGCGAAGCGACAAACGACTCCACCTGTTGCTGGAGTTCCTCATGTGTCACCACCTTGTCGTCACAATACAGCACGTCGTTGGCATCAATCTTTATCTCCAGGACATTGCTGCGATTGATGTCGCGCTGTTCTTGTTGCTGTTCGTCCAAAGGCGACAACTTACGTCCCAGTCCCTTGTCAGTATCCATTGACGAAGTGACCAGAAAGAACACCAGTAACATAAACGATATGTCGGCTGTCGACGTGGTGTTGAGTTCAGGAACATCCCTATGCTTCCACCTAAACATCATACCCACCCCCGGCCCCTCCCGAACGGGAGGGGAGTTACATCAGACATCAGACATCTTACATCATACCTCATACATCTTACCTCCTATTGTTCAACCAGTACGAACGCACCGCAGATACGATGGTAGCTATGACTGCCACTCCCACGACGATATACATCAGCCAAAGCATGGCCTCAGCCAAGAAAAAACTACCTGCTTCAGCCATTGTTGCGTGATTTATATTGTGTAACAGAATCCATCAGCGTTATGGCACCCTCCTCCATCTGCGAGGTCAAGTGCTCAATCTTCGAGAGGATATAGTTGTAGAAGAACTGCAGCACGATAGCCACCACAATACCGAATATCGTCGTAATCAGCGCCACCTTCATACCCTTAGCCACAATGGTTGGACTGATATCGCCAGCTGTCTGAATCTGGTCGAATGCCATTACCATACCAATCACAGTACCGAGGAATCCTAATGAAGGTGCCACAGCGATGAACAGACGAATCCATGTGCAGCCTTTCTCCATCTTAGCAATCTGAACAGTGCCATAGTTAGTCAACTGACGATCTATCTGCTCCAAAGGTTCCTTGATGTGCAACAGGGCCTGATAACAGATTGAGGCCACAGGACCACGCGTATCACGACAGAGGTTCTTCGCTCCCTCGACGTCGTTCTGTTCCAGTTTACTGTCCACAGCAGCCATCAACTTTTTAGTGTTTACCTCTGACAGCGTCAGATAGACAATACGCTCAATACAGAAAGCCAGTCCCAATACCAATGCCAATGCCACGAGTGACATGAAAGTTGGCGATCCCTCGATAAACTTACGTTTCAGCTGTTTATGCAATCCGCCACCCTCTCCCATTTCGTCCGGACCTGCCAAGTCGGCATCAATCAGCGCCATTGCCGAGTCGGCTGTCAGCGTATCACCTGCTGCTGTCAGAGTGGTATCAGGGGTAGCAGGCACTTTTGTGCTGTCTGCTTTCTGGGCATTTGCCAACAGCAAAAAGCTAAAGGCAAAGAGTCCGATAAAAGCCATTTTCAATCTATTCATCTTTATTTTTATTATTTGATTTTACTTTCCTGACTCATATTTCTCACGAATCTTCTTGATGCGTAACAACAAGTTGTGGTAGTGACGGCCATTCAATCCGTCCGTATTTTGTGCTTTCAAATATTTTTCAACCTGGTCCAGATGCTGCTCGACATAGAGGATAGCGTCCCCACGCTGAGTGGCCACATTCGAAGAACTACGCTCCTGCTGGGCAGGATTCAGGACAAGCCCCAGATGGTCAACATACGCACGCTGTTCCTGACGGCGGAAGTCGTTCAGGCGCTCGTCCTTGGCATTCAATGGTACCCAAACCTGGGCAAACACGTCGTTCAGGTATTCATCGACAGGATAGGGCTTGTCGGCACGAAGCGAATTATTATGCAAGTTTGTAAGTAGTCCTGATGACAACAACATCGCTATCAACGTCTGCTGACGGCTGCGAATCTCGTCGGCAGCATCAAGACCTAACTTTGATACGATACTTGACGGATAAAGCCATAATGGAGAGTCTAACACATGACGTCCCAGCCACTGAACAGCTTCCTGCTGCAACTCACGAGACAGATAGGCTTGCGCTGGTTGTCCTGGTGCATTGTTGGTGTACTTACCACCAAGATAGCGCTGGATGTGGTTGACATATTTCTGGAACTGAGCACGTGTGGCACGATGCATCGTGTTCAAATCTTCATACTGATAGTCGGGCTGTGCCGTCCACTTCTCCAAATTCTGTACAACACGCTTCAGGTTCTTGATACCATATTCGTTGGCACGCATCTGATTGTCACCCAGGTCTTCCGTTTGCGAGCGTGGATCCTGACTCTTACCTTCATCACCACTCCACCACAGACGACGATTGCTTTCCAACATTTTGGTGGTCTCAGCACGCAAGGCTTTCTTCTCCTGATAGGCATCCTTGAACTCAGGACGGTACTGGTACCCCCACTTAATGGCCCACTTGTCATAGTCGTTAATACGCGGGAAGAGTCCCTTCTCGCCTATCTTGTCTTCAGGCTGTGCCACATAGTTGAAGCGGGCATAGTCCATGATGCTGGCGGTATGGCCGTACTTCTCCACCCATGCCTTATCGCGCAGTTTCTCGACAGGCGTTGCCTGCGAGGCAATCATGTTATGACGTAAGCCAAGCGAGTGGCCTACCTCATGTGATGACACAAAACGAATCAGCTGTCCCATCAGTTCGTCAGGAAAGTCCATCGACTGACCACGTTTGTCCAATGGTCCACACTGTGTCATATACCACTTCTTCAGCAGATTGATGACACTATGATACCAACAAATGTGGGCTTCAATGATTTCGCCCGAACGGGGGTCAACGATACGGGGGCCATAGGCATTCTCCGTCTCGGAAGGCAGATAGCGCAATACCGAGTAGCGGGCATCGTCCATCGACATCGTGCTATCGTTAGGCCAGTCCTTAGCCACAATAGCATTTTTGAATCCTGCAACCTCAAAGGCAGCATTCCAATCCTCGATACCCATCTTCAGATACTTCACCCATTTCTTGGGCGTAGCGGGGTCAATATAGAACACGATCTGCTTCTTGGGTTCTACCAGTTTACCAGCCTTGTAAGCCTTCAGGTTCTTGGGTTCCAGACGGTAACGCGAGATATAAGCCTCATGTTCTGGAATATCGTCGTCAGTAAACTGGGTAATCTTGCTATTAAAGAAGCCCACACGTTCATCAGCCAGACGTGCCGTCATCGGTTCACGTGGCAACAACACCAACGAAGTGGTAAGACCAACAGTAGCAGAACCAGCCCTCGACGTTGGCGACTTGCCCGACGTCATAGCGTAAGTACGCAGTGTCAGTATTTCAAGATTGATGGGATAAGTCTTAATCGTGTCAACAAACGAGCGGTCTGCCTGAATATTACCTACTCCAACCACCGTACGATCGCTGGAACTGAAACTGGTAATCTTGTTGTCGCTGGCCAGCCACTTCGTGATATTGATGAGCTGGTTCTTTGTTTGGGGGTTACGTCCGATGACCTCGAACTTATAGACGATGGGATCGGCCACAGAACGCTCAAGGCTCTCTGCTATCTTATCCTTCTGATTGGCAAAGGCTGAACGTACATACTCACGCATCAGAATGGTTTTCGTGCCATGCTGCTCCAGATAGATAGCCGAATGGTTGACCTCCTCACCACTAAGCATCTTGAACCCCTGAGGCACACTAGCAAAGCGTGTCACGGCCAGCATCAGTCGGTTTAATAACGAGTCAGGTATTTCCAGATACCAGTCATCCTTGATATGGCGCACGGTAAAGAGACCTTCACGCATGGAGCCCCCCTCCTTTATCACCTTGTGGTAGGGGTCTTTATGGTCAGTCACTGTGGTGTCTTCACAGCACTCCATTTTAGCCTTTTTCTTGGCAGGAACTGAGTCGTTAACATCAGCAAAAGCCGTCTGCTGCCCCACGACGAGCAGCACGACGGCTATCAGTCTCTTAATCGTTTTCGTATAATTCTTTGCATTCATAGGTGCAAAGGTACGAAAAAGTTTAGAGTTTAGAGTTTAGAGTTTAGAGAAAAGTTCAAAAATAAACTATATTTATGTTTATTTCACAACACGCTTTGTTCCGTTGACGATATAAATGCCCTTACGGAGTCTTTCTGTCTTGTTGACTACACGTCCGTCAAGTGTGCTTCCTCTTCTTTGTTTACTATTGTTTAGAATTTGAAGTCGACGCCCAAGCCGATGACATGGTTGGTACGCGAGTAGGTTTCAGAGCCGGCATAGCCCTCGCGAGTGGGCAGGCACGTCTTCTGATAGTCATCGTAGATGCTACAGAAATAGCCGGCATTCAGACGAATCTTATCGGTCAGCTTAACAGCGGCACCCAAGCCGATGCTGTAGCTGTCGCAGGCAAACGACGTATTCTGCTCGTAGTCGTCAGAAATACCGTAGTCGGTACGCTGCACGCCGCAGGAGAGTGTCCAGCGGTCGTTGACATCACCCTCGATACCAGCCAAAAACTCATGTGTACCGTGGGTAAGTTGTTCCTGACGGTTGTTGGCCATCTTGGCATTCTTGTCGTCGAAAAAGTGATACTCCAGCGTGGCACGGACGTTCTTCTCGAACTCATAGCCAACGGCAACAGAGAGCAGGGCGGGCATGTCATAACGGGTCTCGACACCATCCTGATAAGCAACGGTCTTGGCGGACAGTGATGTGGCGATAGCAGCCAGCGAAGCGGGATCGGTAGCAGCCAGATAAGCCTTCACATTTGGACCGAGGTCAGCGGTGAGCTCGTTGGTCTTATTGGGCACGCTAATCTTGGTACGGAACTCGTAGCGGGCAGCCACCGTCAGCGGCCCCTGATGGTAGTTGGCGCTGATAATGGGTGTATAGCCCCAGCCGCGCTGGTCAACATCAAGCTGTAGCTTGGCCAAGTCGCCAAAGGCCTTATGACCGTCGGCAATAACGTGGCCGCGATAGTAGCCGTCGTAGTAGTTGGCACGGGCACCGGTGGCAACTGACAGCCAGTCGGTGACCTTGTAAGTCAGGTTCAACTGTCCGCCATAGATATACTGCTTACCCTTCATCTCAGAACTGAGGTTGTAGTCCGTGGGGGCAATGCCCTTCTGGGCAAACATTCCTGCTAACACGACGTTGAACATGGGTACGCCTTCGTCGTACTTTACGAAACCACCACTACCCACAATACCAATCATAGCTGATACAGCAAAACGGTTCTTACGATAGCTGGCAAACAGGGCAGGCACGATAGGAGCCGAAGCAACGCCCTCATAGAGGTGGGAGCTTTTACCGTTGTTGTAGTCGATGTTACGCATCTGCCAAGGCTTCTGGAAGTTGATAGATAACTGGAAACCCTCGTGACCCCATGCCAAACCAGCAGGATTCGAGTAGGCTGCGTCAATGTCGAACGATGCACCGCGGGCCATCATACGGTCGAAAGCGATGTGATAGTTTGTGTTGGTCATCAAACCACCTGCCTGTGAGGTGGTAAACACTGTGGCAACGAATGCCATCAAAAGAATAATTTTTCTCATCAAGAAATAAATTGGTTGAAATTTCGGGTGCAAAGGTACAAAAAAAAGTGAAAAGAGAAAAGTGAAAAGAGAAAAATTTGCAGATAAAATAAAATTAATAGATTGATATACATTATTTATTATTAAATATGGAGATTTTTTTGGAAAAAAGTGTGGCGATATGCCTTATTTTTTGTAATTTTGCAAACTCAAAAGTGAATATATTATATAACGTTATATACAAAGGATATTTTTTATGGCAGACAACAAAAAGATTAAGACAGCGCTGATTTCTGTGTTTCACAAGGACGGCCTTGAGGAGTTGCTGAAGAAGCTGAATGACGAGGGCGTGAAGTTCTTGTCAACAGGCGGTACACAGTCGTTTATCGAGTCACTGGGCTACGAGTGCGAGAAGGTGGAGAACGTGACGACATACCCATCAATCCTGGGTGGTCGTGTGAAGACCTTACACCCGAAAGTATTCGGTGGCATCCTGGGACGTCGCGAGTTGGAGGGTGACCGTCAGCAGATGGCCCAGTATGAGATTCCTGAGATTGACCTGGTCATCGTTGACCTCTATCCTTTCGAACAGACTGTTGCCAGCGGTGCCTCAGAGGAGGATATCATCGAAAAGATTGACATCGGTGGCATCTCGCTGATTCGTGCAGCCGCCAAGAACTTCAACGATGTGGTCATCGTACCCTCAAAAGCCGAATATGCTGTACTGCTTGACATCCTGAACAAGCAGGGTGCAGAGACTACCAAGGCGCAGCGCCGTATGCTGGCTACCCGTGCTTTCGGGGTTAGCTCACACTATGATACCGCCATCAACGCATGGTTTGACAAATAATTAAGAGTTAAGAATTAAGAATTAAGAAAAGAATGGGATTTTTTAGTTTTGTCCAGGAGATAGCCATGGACCTTGGTACGGCCAATACCATCATTATCAGTGATGATAAGATTGTAGTGGACGAGCCTTCAGTAGTAGCCCTTGACCGCCATACCGACAAGATGATAGCCGTAGGCGAGAAGGCTAAGATGATGTATGAAAAGACACACGACAACATTCGTACTGTACGTCCGCTGCGCGATGGTGTGATTGCCGACTTCTCGGCATGTGAGCAGATGATGCGCGGACTGATTAAGATGGTACATACGGGTAGCCGCCTATTCTCACCCTCGCTGCGTATGGTAATTGGTGTACCTTCAGGTTCTACCGAGGTAGAGTTGCGTGCTGTACGTGACTCTGCCGAGCATGCCGACGGTCGTGACGTCTATCTGATTTTCGAGCCTATGGCTGCTGCCATCGGTATCGGTATCGACGTAGAAGCACCAGAAGGCAATATGATTGTCGACATCGGTGGTGGTTCTACCGAGATTGCCGTCATTTCGCTGGGTGGTATCGTGTCGAACAACTCGATTCGTACTGCCGGTGACGATCTGACTTTCGATATTCAGGAATATATGTCACGCCAGCACAACGTGAAAGTGTCGGAACGTATGGCAGAGCGCATCAAGATTGCCGTAGGTTCAGCATTGACCGATCTGGGTGACGATGCCCCTGAGGACTATATCGTACACGGTCCTAACCGTATTACGGCTCTGCCTATGGAGGTGCCCGTATGCTATCAGGAGATTGCACACTGTATTGACAAGACCATCGTCAAGATTGAGAATGCCGTACTCTCTGCATTGGAGAATACGCCGCCCGAACTGTATGCCGATATCGTAAAGAATGGTATTTGGCTGGCTGGTGGCGGTGCATTGCTGCGTGGACTGGACCGTCGTCTGGAAGAGAAAATCAATATCCCCTTCCATATTGCCGACGACCCCTTGCATTCAGTAGCCAAGGGTGCCGGTATCGCCCTGAAGAATGTTGACCGCTTCTCATTCCTGATGAGATAAAAGTTCATAGCTTTTGGCTATTGGCTAATAGCTAAAATAAAAGCTAAATGCTAAAGAATGAAGAATCTCTTAGAGTTTCTGCATAAATATCACCACTGGTTCCTGTTCGTGCTTTTCGAAACACTGAGCATGGTATTGTTGTTCCAGTTTAACAACTATCAGGGCTCGGTGTGGTTCTCGACGGCCAACGCTGTCGCAGGACGTGTGTACGAATGGGATGCAGCGGTAGAGTCATTCTTTACGCAGGCTGAAAATAACGAGATGCTTACCAAGCGTAATTTCTATCTGGAGCGCCAATTGGCACAATTGCGCCGACTGTACTTGGAAGCTACGCAAGAGACCAACCCTAAGGAGTTACAGGAATTAGAGAAAATTAGCCAGTACAAACTGATACCTGCCAAGGTGGTAACCAGTGAATTGCATAAGAAGAACAATTTGATGACCATCAACAGCGGTAGTGCCGAGGGCGTGGAGCCTGGCATGGGCGTAGCCTGCGGACAAGGCGTAGTGGGTGTCACGTTTATATGTAGCGACCACTATTCGGTAGTGATTCCTGTGCTGAACGCCACATCGTCGCGTATCAGTTGTACCATCCGCAATCGTGGCTACTTTGGCGTGTTGCGCTGGTATGGCGAAGAGTCTGGCTATGCCTATGTCGAAGATATTCCCCGTCATGCGCGCTTCAAGCGTGGCGAGTGGGTGGAGACCAATGGCTACAGCAGCATATTCCCTGCCGGTGTGTTAGTGGGACAGATTGTCGAGGTGTATAACGCACGCGACGGATTGTCGTATAAGCTGAAGGTTCGCCTGTCCACCGATTTCGGTACGCTGCGCGACGTGGTAGTCATCAGCGACAAGTCTATAGCCGAGCGCATGCGACTGATGCAGGCTGCAAGAGATTCGCTGAAGTTGAACGTTCATGAGTAATTAGGAGAGATGTCAATAGATTTTCTGAAACGAGTTGCACTGTTTGTTGCCTTTATTCTGGCACAGGCGTTGGTTTTGGGACGTATCCATCTGTTCCATTGCGCTACACCGTTGCTGTATGTCTACTTCATCACGCTGTTTCCGCGTAACTATCCCAAGTGGGGTGTGCTGACGTGGGCCTTCGTGATGGGACTGACTATTGACATCTTCACGAATACACCAGGATTGGCGGCAGCATCGCTGACGGCAGTAGCTGCCATACAACCTTATTTTTATGCACTCTTCATACCCCGCGATGCAGCAGAGACCCTGGAGCCGTCGCTCATCAATCTGGGACCAACCAAGTACAGCTATTATGTTGTGACACTGGTAACCATCTATTGTCTCTTGTTCTTCACACTCGAAATGTTCAACTTCGATAATCTGCTGGAGTGGACGATGAGTGTGGGGGGCAGCATATTGGTAACGCTGGCATTGATTTTTACTTTCGAGATTGCGAAACGTAGGGTATGAGGGACTATAATCTGGGCAAGCGAAGTATTGTGATTGCTGGGGTGGCCATATTGATTGTGGTCGTCTACATCCTTCGTTTGTTCCAGTTGCAGATTACGAGTGACGACTACAAAAAAAGCGCTGACTCGAATGCCTTCCTGAAAAAGATAGAATACCCTGCACGTGGCGGTATCTACGACCGCAATGGCAAGCTGTTGGTATATAACCAACCTGCCTATGACATTATGGTGGTCATGAACGAAGCCAAGGACCATCTGGATACAGCGGACTTCTGTAATGTGATGAACATTACACGCGAAGAGTTTGACCGCCGTATGGCGACTATCAAGGACCGCAACAAGAATCCCGGCTACTCACGATTTACGCAGCAGGTGTTTATGAGCCAGCTCAGCGACAAGGACTTCTCTGTGTTTCAGGAGAAAATGTTCCGTTTTCCCGGCTTTTATATCCAGCGCCGAAGCATCCGCCAGTATGAATTCCCATTTGCCGCCCATGTGCTGGGCGACGTGGCTGAGGTGTCGCCTGCCGATATTGAGGAGGACGACTACTACCAGCCAGGCGATTATATCGGCAAGTTGGGTGTAGAACGTAGCTACGAGAAACAGCTGCGCGGCGAAAAGGGCATGCAGATTCTGTTGCGTGATGCCCACGGACGTGTGCAGGGACGCTATATGAACGGAAAATTCGACAAGCGTCCGACGGCTGGTAAGAACTTGACGTTAGGACTCGATGCTGAGCTCCAGACCTTGGGCGAACGACTGATGGAGGGCAAGATTGGCAGTATTGTAGCCATCGAACCTACAACGGGCGAAATACTCTGCATGGTCAGCTCTCCCAGCTACGACCCTCGTCTGATGGTGGGTCGCCAGCGTTCCAAGAACCACCACATGCTGAGTCAGAACGTATGGAAGCCCCTGCTGAACCGTAGTATTATGGGCCAGTATCCGCCAGGCTCAACGTTTAAGACCACACAGGGTCTGACATTCATGACCGAGGGTATCCTCCACCCTACTCACACAGCCTACCCTTGCGGTCATGGCTTTAACTTCAAAGGACTGCATGTGGGCTGTCACGGACATGCCTCACCATTGCCCTTGGTGCCAGCATTGAGTACTTCATGTAACGGTTATTTCTGCTGGGGTCTCTACCACATGATTAACACCAACATCTCGAAATACGGCTCTGTGCAGAATGCCATGAACAAGTGGCGCGACTATATGGTGTCGATGGGCTTTGGCTACCGCTTAGGCGTTGACCTGCCAGGTGAGAAGCGTGGTCTGATACCCAATGCCGCCTTCTACGACAAGGCTTATAAGGGATCGTGGAACGGTCTGACCGTCATTTCTATCGCTATCGGACAGGGTGAGGTCAATGCCACGCCGTTGCAGATTGCCAACTTAGGTGCCACGATAGCTAACCGAGGTTGGTTTATCACACCGCATGTCGTCAAGAAGGTGCAGGGCGAGGAACTGGACACGCTCTATACAAAGAAACGTCATACCATGGCGTCGCGCGAGTCCTACGACTATGTGGTACAGGGTATGCGTGCATCGGCTACAGGTGGTACGTGTCATGCGCTCGCTAAATACGATTTCAAGGCATGCGGCAAGACGGGTACGGCACAGAACCGCGGTCACGACCACTCGGTATTTATGGGTTTTGCACCGATGGACAATCCGAAGATAGCCGTTGCCGTGTATGTGGAGAATGGCGGATGGGGTGCCACGTATGGAGTGCCCATCGGTGGATTGATTATGGAACAATATCTTCATGGAAAGCTCTCGGAAGCCTCTAAACATCAGGCTGCAGAGCTGCAAAGCAGACATATAGCGTATGGTACAACCAGCAGATAGACGACAGGCAAGTGTATTGCGTAACATCGACTGGTGGACGATTCTGATTTATATCGCCCTCCTCTCGTTCGGTTGGATCAGTGTCTGTGGAGCCAGCTATTCGTATGGCGAGACTGATATCTTCAGCCTTGACACACGTTCTGGTATGCAGATTATCTGGATTGCCACCAGTCTTGTACTGGGCTTCGTCATTGTAATGCTTGATGACCGTTTCTACGACACATTCTCCTTCGTCATCTATGGCTTGCTATTGATATTGCTCTTTGCCACTATTTTCAACCCTCACTCCATCAAGGGGTCGCGATCGTGGCTTGTGTTGGGGCCTCTGCGCTTGCAACCCGCTGAGTTTGCCAAGTTTGCTACGGCTCTGGCACTGTCGAAGTTGATGTCAACCTACGGCTATAACATCAACCAGTGGAAACACTTTGTTGCCACGATGGCTATTATCCTGCTGCCCATGTTGTTTATCGTGCTACAACGCGAGACTGGTTCGGCATTGGTCTATCTGGCTTTCTTCCTGATGTTCTATCGCGAGGGTATGCCGGGCAGCATCTTGTTTACGGGCGTGGCTATGGTAGTCTACTTTGTAGTGGGTATCCGCTTTGCCGAGGTTTATATGGGCAATACGCCCACTTCAGTGGGTAAGTTTGTGGTCTTGCTATTGGTGCAACTGTTCTCCATTGGTATGGTGTGGGTGTATTGCAACAAACGGAAGGCCATACAATTACTGTTCTATTGTGTGGTGGTCACGTTATTATCGTTGTTCCTGCTCTTGATTCCCATTGACATTGTCTATGTGCAACTGGGCATGACAGTCGTACTGGTAGGCTATCTTTTGTGGGAGGGGTTGAGTTCGCGCCTGCGTCCCTATTACTTTATTGCCCTGTTTGCCTTAGGCTCTGTGGCTTTCTTCTATGGTGCCGACTTCATCATGCAGAATGTGATGGAACCCCACCAGCGTTCACGTATCAATGTGTTGCTGGGACTGGATGAGGACTTGCGTGGTGCAGGCTATAATGTGCACCAGAGCGAGATAGCTATTGGCTCTGGTGGCTTGCAGGGCAAAGGTTTCCTGAACGGCACACAAACTAAACTAAAATTCGTACCTGAACAGGATACCGACTTCATTTTCTGTACTGTTGGTGAAGAAGAAGGCTTTATAGGTTCGGCAGGCGTATTGCTGTTGTTCTTAGCCTTGATTTTGCGCCTCATCTATCTGTCAGAACGACAACCCTATCGCTTTGCACGTGTCTACGGCTATTGTGTGCTCAGCATCTTTCTATTCCACGTATTCATCAATGTGGGCATGGTGCTGGGCTTGACCCCTGTCATCGGTATCCCGCTGCCATTCTTCAGCTATGGCGGTTCATCGTTGTGGGGCTTTACTTTCCTTCTGTTTATCTTCCTTCGTCTGGATGCCAGTCGTAACCAGACGCGATAGCGTCAAACCTACGTCAGTAACACCCGGCAGTATTTCGCGTTTCATGCAGTGGTGAATGGCCACATGCACTGACTCTCCCTTGTCAAGTTTGACTGTGGTGAGTGGAAACAGGTATTGATAGTGGTTGATACCTTTGCCATGGGCATGCCCCACGTCGTCAATCAGGTCACAGCTAAGGGTGTCTATAAACTTTATGTTAGAGGGGTGCAACGTTTGTTCCACAACCAGACTCAATCCCTTAAAAGGATAGTCACCCGTGATGCGCAGGCCTACCTCCTCTGCATACATGTTCGTTTCCTGCATGGGATCAATATTGAACGACAGCGTATCGTTTCGCTCCCACCCTCTAACGGGTGTCGACTCATAACGGCTGAAAACAATACGGTCGTCGCATGACACAAGCATCATGCCCATGCACATGACTATATATATATATAATAAGGTATGCCTCTTCATCTTAGCAGTTAGCTGTTAGCTGTTTGCTTGGGGCTTTTCTGCCTTGGCAGCTGGTTTCTTCTTTTTCTTCTTTTTCTTGGCACGGTCAAAGCGGTTGATATTTTCCTGAGTAGCCAGGTCAATAGGTCCTTTAGGCTCTTTGGCCTTACCGTCTTCCATCAATGATAAAGGCTTCTCGCCTCGACGGTTCATCTCAATAATATCCTTGGCACGCTGGGCTGTTATCGTCTCCAGATTAGCAGCAATATTCTTGTCGGTAGAGTATGTGATGAGACCTGCCAGGATGTCTGCCTTGAAATAGTAGTAGTCGGCATCCTGCGTCTGCAACTGTACTTCCTTAGAAGGCAACTTGCGGCTGGCTTCTACATAGTCGTCAACCTCGTAATTCAGACAGCACTTCAGTTTGGCACACATACCAGCCAGCTTCTGCGGGTTCAGCGAGATATCCTGAAAACGGGCAGACGACGTACCCACACTGACAAAGTTCTTCATCCATGTGGCACAGCACAACTCGCGTCCGCAAGGTCCTGTACCACCAATACGGCCAGCCTCTTGACGGGCACCTATCTGCTTCATCTCAATGCGGACATGGAATGTGGCAGCCAGGTCTTTGATGAGCTGACGGAAGTCCACACGCTCGTCGGCAATATAGTAGAAGATGGCCTTGTTGCAGTCGCCTTGGTACTCGACGTCACCAATCTTCATTTGCAGTCCTAAGTTCTTGGCTATCTGCCGACTTTCAATCATCGTGCCATGCTCGCGCCCCTTGGCCTCATAATACTTCTCCATATCCACAGGACGTGCTATGCGATACACACGCTTGATGTCGTCGGCACTCTTTAAGTTGGCTTTCTTTAGTTGTAGCTTTACCAGTCGTCCTGTCAGCGTTACCACACCAATGTCGTGACCCGGATTAGCCTCTACAGCCACAATGTCGCCTTTCTTCAGGTCCAGTTTGTTCACGTTATGGTAGTAACCCTTGCGGGTATGCTTGAATTGCACTTCCACCAAATCGGTATCGTCTACGTTGCCTGGCACATCAGCCAGCCAGTCATAGGTATTCAACTGTCGGTCCTGTCGTCCCACAGCCTCTTTACAGAGTCCGCGGTCACAGCCAGTCATCATATTTAAGTCTTTTTCCATATATTTTATTTCTGTATTAACAAAACAATCATTTGCAGTGCCATGTCAAAAAACACAATCTTAGCGTTTGCATTCTGGCTGATATCACGAATGGCAAGGTTAGCCATATCGCTGATGGGCAGGATGTTAGCCTCATTGATGAAGCGTGCAAAATTGCGGGCAAACTCCTCTTCGCGCTGCGTCATATAGCATAGCTCCGCGTTCTGGAAGTTATACATGAAGTTCTCGCGCAACAGCCGTAGGAAGTATTCCAGAAAACGTTTCTGCTTCTCGCGCCCCATCATGCCCATCTGTTCCGACCATGCCTTCAAGTCCTTGACCTTGCGCATATAGGCCAGACGCATCAACGACTGAAACATATCCAGAAACAGCTCGTTCTCAGAATCGGCACTCAGCATTTCCAGTGCTTTCAGCCAGTTGCCGTTAGCCATGCGGGTAACGCGTTGTGCCATGTCCTCAGCCAGTCCGCGTTTCTCTATGAGTGCCTTCTTGATATCTTCGTCGGCAATCTTCTTGACATCGATGCGCTGCACGCGACTACGAATGGTCTCAAGCAATTTGTCCGGCTCCTGGCATACCATGATGAACAGTGTCTGCGAGGGTGGTTCTTCTAACAGCTTCAATATCTTGTTGGCACACTCGACGTTCATACGCTCAGGCAACCAGATGATGCTTACCTTATAGCCACCCTGGCTCGATTTCAAGCTCAACTTGCGCACCAGTTCGTCACTCTCGCCTGCCGTAATAATGGCTTGCTGATTCTCACCACCCATCTGCTCCAGCCATTCATTCATCGTAAAATAAGGACTGGCCATGATGAGGTCGTGCCATTCGTGTGCAAAGTCATCGCTCACGGGCTTATGGTCCGTACCCATTGACGGCAGCTTAATGGTGGGATAGGTAAAGTGCAGGTCGGGATGCTCCAACTTCTTAAGCATCGGACTCTCGACGTATTCAGGTGTATCGGAAAACATCGAGTTCTCCACCTTGGTGGCCAGCAGCCGTTGTGCCAGTCCTACAGCCAGTGCCAGTTTACCAGCACCTTGTGGGCCGCACAGCATCATAGCATGAGGCAGGCGGTCTTCGTTGACCATCTGCAACAAGCGCTCTTGCACCTCCTGTTGTCCGATTACCTGTTCAAACATTCTTCGCGTATGTATACAATACGTTTGCAAAGTTACGAAAAAGTTACGAAAAACGAGCGAAGAACATAAGAAATAAGACTTTTTTCCGACAAATTTAGTTAAAAAGATGTCTAAATGCTTGGAATTACGAAAAAAAGTATTACTTTTGTCATTAGTATAAAAAATCTAAAAATAAATATAGAGTATGAAAAGAATTTTAGTAGCAGAAGACAATGACAGCAATTGGACGCTGATGACCTATGTGCTGAAGAGGAATTATGAACCCGTTCGCGCTTGTAATGGTGAAGAAGCTGTCAAGATGGCATTGACAGGTGAATATGCCTTGGTAATCATGGATTTAAAGATGCCCGTCATGGATGGACTGGAGGCAACGCGCCAGATTAAGATGGCGAAGCCTGACCTGCCAATCATTGCCCTTACAGCCAATGCTTTCGACAGCGACCGTCAGGATGCATTTGAAGCGGGTTGCGACAACTTCATGTCGAAACCTGTCAGTGCAGACAGCTGCCTGAAGATGATTGCCGAATATATTGGCGATTAGCTGTTAGCTGTTAGCTATTAGCTATTAGCTATTGACTACTTGATTTTACATGGAATCCAGAACCAGAAGGTTGCACCTTGACCTTCTGTGCTCTCTACGCCTATCTTGCCATGAGCAGCATCAATAATGGCCTTACAGATAGACAGTCCCAATCCAGGACTCTGTTCCTGCACGAAGGTGTGCTTGTCACTCAACAGCATAAAGATATTCTCCTTCAAATCATCAGGAAGACCATCGCCCGTATCCTTTACTTCTATGTAAAGGCCGTTGTCCTGTATCCTATAGCTAATGGTAATACTACCCTGAGCGGTATGCTTGACAGCATTGTTTAGCATGTGCATAGTGACAAGGCGCAGGTGGTTAGGGTCAGTCATGACTATCACCTCCTGTTCTGCAGCGTTGGTTTGTAGCACTACCCCCTCTTTCACGTCAGGTCTGATTAGGTTGGCATATTCGCTAATCAACAAACCGATATTACACTCGACCAATTGGAAATCAATACCATTGCCTTGAATAGTCGACAACTGCAGAAGTTCGTTAATGAAATAAAGAAGCTGTTCGCCATTGCCATGAATCTGCTCCAACATTTCCTGTTGTTCGGGAACCGATAAGGCACCTTCTGGCATCGAGCACAACATGTCGCTGAAACCAATGATGGCATTGAGTGGTGTGCGCAACGCATGACTCACATTGGCCAAGAATACTATTTTAAGCTGTTCGGATTTCTGGGCACGACGCATTTCCCTATGCAGACGACGCGAATGAAGATGTTGTTGGAATATCAAGGCCAAGAAGGCTAACAACAAGGCAGAACCTAATGTCCACCAAACCCAATGGGGTATCTGGAAACTACCTAACTTCGATATGTATTCACCATAGATCTCGTCGATGACACCTTCCTTTTCCATCTTTATCAGCTCGCGGTCAATGACACGAATCAGGTCACTGTTGACACTGACATAGCAGTATTCGCGTGGTGTCAGCGTCAGGTCCTCTGTCGTGAGGTTTGTCAGGTTCTGATGATGGATATGGTATTTGGCCTGATAACGGAAACAGATGACGGCATCGTATCTGCCACCACTCAAGTCTTTCAATGCTTTGGGCAGGTCGCGCACGACATGCAGGACGGCCCCTGCCTTAGTAAGCGTATCGGTAATGGGACGGCTGGCCATATAGGCAATGTTCTTGCCTTCCAAATGGCGCATGTCAAACTGTTCCGACTCGTTCTCGCGATATGCCACCTGATAATACAGACGGAATACAGCGCGTGAATAGTTGACGATGTCCTTACGGTAGGGCGAATAAACCATCATGCCCAAGCCTACACGTCCGCTGAGTACATCACCAGAGATGTTCTCCCACGAATTGGGACTATAGGTATATGGAATATTCAGGCGTTTCATCAACACCTGAGTCAGTTCCACATCCAATCCTTGAGGTCGTCCGTTGTCGTCCACATACTCCAACGGTGCATAGTCCAAATCCAAACCTATCTTCAGTGGTTCAAACTTGGTGTAGCCTAAGTTTTCTGCTTTTGCAAGGCTAGTCAGGCTTAGTAGTAGGCAAAGGCTTAGCAGCTTAAACTTCATACGTGTATCTCATACGACTGCAAAGATACAAATAAAGTTTTAAACTACAAAGCCTTTGCGTAGATTATTTTAAAACTGTCTGATTATATATATCCTAACCAGCGTAGAATGTCGTTCAGGTTGGCTGCCACCATCAGCAGGATAAGCAGTCCGAAGCCTACATATTCGGCACGTATCATGAACTCCTCAGAGGGTTTTCTGCGGGTTATCATCTCGTAGAGCAGGAACAGCACGTGACCACCGTCCAAAGCCGGGATGGGCAGGATGTTCATGAAGGCCAGGATGATGCTGAGGAAAGCTGTCATCTTCCAGAACATATACCAGTCCCACATGGGCGGGAACAGACTGCCGATGGCCCCGAAACCGCCCAGCGACTTGGCACCCTCAGCAGTGAACACGTATTTCATGTCGTCCACATACGAAGCCAGCACGTTCCAACCGTATTTGATGCCTGCGGGAATACTCTCCAGGAAACTGTATTCTATCGTCTTGGGTTGATACAGGCCTGCAAGGCTCTTTACGACAAAGCCCAACTTCAGGTCAGGTGTCAGGACGACCTGTGTGGTGTCAGTACGGGTATCATTACCAAAAGCAATGACCACAGTACGTGCTTTCAAGCTGTCTGCAGAGGTCTTCGATGTCAGCAGCATGTCCTGACGGCGCCCCAACTGGTCTGTGAACTCGTTGTAGGAGTCAACGGGAGAACCATTGATGGCGAGAATCTTGTCGCCTTTCTGTATGCCAATCTTTGCAGCGGGTGTCCCAGGCAGCACGCTGTCAACCAGCGCAGGCATCAAGGGACGCACAAAGGCAGGATCGGCCTTAATCATGTTCAGCATGTTGATTTCGCCAGGCAGACTGATGCTCATGGGCTTGCCGTCGCGGATGATGTCGACGCGATGAGCCTCGGAGATGTCGCGATAGAGATTGGCACCAAACTCCTTGAACTCACGCTTTTCTGTACCAATCAGTATGTCGCCGTCCTTGAAACCATAGCTCTTGGCTTCCTGATTGAACTTCATACCCAGCGTCATATCCTTCACAGGGATATAGCTGTCGCCCCACCAGAAAAGAATCTGGGAATAGATGAACAGGGCCAGCAGGAAATTCACCAGCACACCGCCAATCATAATCAGCAGGCGCTGCCATGTAGGCTTGGTACGGAACTCCCACGGCTGCTCGGGCTGTTTCATCTGGTCCGTGTCGAAACTCTCGTCAATCATACCGGCTATCTTGCAATAGCCACCCAGGGGAATCCAGCCGATACCGTATTCCGTATCGCTATTCTTGGGTTTGAACTTAAACAGGCTGAACTTCCAGTCGAAGAAAATGTAGAACTTATCAACCCTTACACCAAACAGCTTGGCAAAGAAGAAGTGACCACCCTCATGGAGGAATACCAAGATGGTCAGGGCCAAAATCAGTTGTAATACTCTAATTAAAAATACTTCCATTATTATACTACTTAATCTTTTTCACTTTTCACTTTTCACTTAAGCATTGCTTCAGCGATGCGTCTCGCCTCGGCATCCGTCTGGATATATACGTCATAGTCGGGATTCTTGCTGAACGTGGCTCGCAGCATGGTCTCGGCAATGATGTCGCTCATCTGCAGGAAACCACAGCGGTCCTCCAAGAAACCGCGATTCACTATTTCATTGGCAGCATTGACGATACACGGCATGTTGCCACCCTTCTCGATAGCCTCAAAGGCCAATGCCAGACAGCGGAACTTTTTCAAGTCAGGCTCAAAGAACTCCAACTTCTGAGCAAAGAAGTCCAGACGGTCGCCACTCAGTGGCAGACGCTGCGGAAACGAGAAGGCATACTGGATGGGCAGACGCATGTCGGGCACACCCAGCTGCGCCTTCACGGCTCCGTCATGGAACTGCACAGCACTGTGTACGATGCTCTGCGGATGTACCAATACCTGAATCTGACGGGCATCGACACCAAACAGCCACTTAGCCTCGATAACCTCGAAACCCTTGTTCATCATCGACGCAGAGTCAATGGTAATCTTGGCACCCATATCCCATGTGGGATGGCGCAAGGCATCGGCCTTGGTGACAGTCTCCAGCTGTTCCATCGTGCAGTTGCGGAACGGACCGCCCGAGGCAGTCAGCAGAATCTTTTCGATGGGGTTGTCATCCTCGCCCACCAAACTCTGGAAAATAGCAGAATGCTCGCTATCGACGGGCAAGATGGGGGTATGGTACTGCTGTGCCAACTGCAGAATCAACTCACCAGCCACCACCAGCGTTTCCTTATTGGCCAGTGCAATGGCCTTGCGGGCCTTGATGGCATGAATGGTAGGCGACAGACCAGCAAAGCCCACCATGGCTGTCAGCACCATGTCAATAGGGTCAGCCTCTACGATTTCGTCCAAGGCCTGCTTGCCGGCATACACCTTCACGTCGGGCATGTCACTCATCAGCTGTTTCAACTCGTCCAGTCGCTGCTCGTTGGCAATAACGATAGCAGCAGGCTTGAACTGATGCGCCTGCTGAGCCAGCAACTCCACTTTGTTGTTGGCGGTCAAGCAATATACTTCATACAAATCACTATGCTCCTCGATGACTTCAAGTGCCTGTGTGCCTATCGACCCTGTAGAGCCTAATATGGCTATTTGTCGTTTATGTTTCATCCGGTTTTTCGTAATTCGGGCACAAAGGTAATGAAAATCAAGAGAAATACCAAATAAAAATGTGTTTTTTCGAAATCATCCGAGGCCTCAGCAACATATATAACAAATAAGGTATAAAGGAATAGCTACAGGTCAAGAAGACCTTCGGGCAGATGCATGGTGATGGTGTGGGAGGTGCCGTCAATAGTCTCGATGAGTTCGTCGCTGGCAGGTATCAAGGTACCGTCCTCCAACTCGAACAGAATGTTAACGGTACTGTCATCAATGGCTGCAATGCGCCCAATGGTTTTGCCATTGGATATATCAATAATGTCAAAACCCACAAGGGATGCCAGCGACGGTACTTCTTCTGCCTCTTCGGCCTGGGCACGAGGGAAATAGACGTCACAACCGGTCAGTTCCTGGGCACGCTGCTGGGTATCGATGTCGCAGAACTTCACCAGACAGACGGTGTCGTTGCGGAACCTGTATTCTTCCATGAAGAAGGGTACCAAAATGCCGTCGATGTCGAGCACCAGATAGTCGGCATCGACACGGTCGAAGACGTCATCATCAAACTGGAACGACACTTCGCCTTTCACGCCATGTGCCTTGCCCAGACGGCCTATCTTGTAAACTTCTTCTTGCTTAATCATTGCTATTTGCTGACAGCTAAATTCTCTCAATCTTAGCTCCAAGTGCATTGAGGCGGTGCTCAATATTCTCGTAGCCTCGGTCTATCTGTTCGATATTGCTGATGAGACTGGTACCATTGGCACTCATGGCGGCAATCAGCAGGGCGATACCGGCACGGATATCAGGACTCGACATACGGCTGCCGCGCAACTGGCGCTGGCGGTCGTGACCTACGACAACGGCACGGTGTGGGTCGCAGAGGATAATCTGTGCTCCCATATCGATGAGGCGGTCGACGAAGAATAGACGACTCTCAAACATCTTCTGATGGAACAGTACACTGCCGCGACCTTGAGTGGCTACTACGATGAGCACACTCAGTAAGTCGGGAGTCAGTCCTGGCCATGGGGCATCAGCCAGTGTCATGATGGTGCCATCAATGAATGAGTCGACGACATAGTGCTTCTGGCGGGGAATGAAGAGATCGTCACCATCTACCTCTACTTTTACGCCCAGTCGGCGGAAGGCGTCAGGGATGATACCAAGGTCTTTTAGTGAACAGTCCTTGATGCGGACACCATCGCCACACATTGCTGCCATACCAATAAATGACCCCACCTCAATCATATCGGGCAGGAGTTTGTGGTCGGCACCGTGCAATACCTTGACACCCTCAATAGTCAATAGGTTCGAACCGATGCCGCTGATCTTTGCGCCCATCTGACACAACATGTGACAGAGCTGCTGGATATATGGTTCACAAGCGGCATTATAGATAGTGGTGGTACCTGCAGCCATCGTTGCTGCCATGATGATGTTGGCAGTACCTGTTACGGAAGCTTCGTCGAGCAGCATATAAGTGCCCTTTAGTTGCTTAGCACCAATCTCATAGACGTTGCGGTCTGCCAGCTGACGGAACTTGGCGCCTAACTTCTGGAAACCCAAGAAGTGGGTGTCCAGACGACGGCGACCAATTTTGTCACCACCAGGCTTGGCGATGACAGCTTTGCCCATTCGTGCCAGCAGCGGACCAATCATCATCACAGAACCACGCAACTGCGCACATTTCTCCACGAACTCGTCACTTTGCAGAAAGGCCATATTCAGAGCATCGGCCTGGAAGGTATAGCTATTGCCGTCTTTCGTTACCTTCACACCAATGTCCTTCAGCAACTGGATGAGGTTGTTGACGTCGCGGATGTTGGGGATGTTATGAATGGTTACAGCCTCACTGGTGAGCAGCGTGGCACAAATCACTTGTAACGCCTCGTTCTTGGCGCCTTGTGGTCTGATTTCGCCACGTAACAAGTGGCCACCCTCTATCTTGAATGATGCCATAGGCTACTTTTTTTTCTTGCGTTTGCCATTACC
>JAEEGJ010004289.1_pt1 | contig 49089 bp, 55 predicted proteins | sample 8958761 | NCBI WGS metagenome assembly JAEEGJ01 (sample SAMN16246546, study PRJNA631951) | gut metagenome | biome: gut microbiome; feature: rumen; material: RS-attached | host: Bos | place: Iran: Karaj | collected 2018-10
GGCCTTCAGCATACTCACCAAAGATGATAGAGCCCAGTGTTATCAGACCCTGCAGGAACTTCGGCTTGTTGAGCACCTTGTTGAAGATGATCTCATCAAACTCGCCCGTCATACAGTAACGCAGCAGATCCAGGAAGGCAGTACCTATACGTACAGCCGTATTCTGGTGGACACCCCGTTCGTCGCGGATCCCCTTGAATTCCCTTTCCAGTTCCTGATAGCGTTCTGTGTTCATTGATTGAAATTTACGGCAAAGATACCAAGGGTACAACCAAATTAAAACTACAATACCCGGACTTGACCCAGCAGCCCATCCAGCGCCGTAGTCATCATTCCAAGGTATGCATTTCCATAGTAATCCCTCTCCAGCTCGTTCAGAACCATACGGCTGGCATAGTATTTCCTGTAGAACCATTCATTGGCTCTTCGCGGATGACCACCAGCCACACGGCCACCCCAGGCAGGGCCCACCTTCTTAGGCTTATCAAGGCCATGCTCTTGACGATATTCTTCACCTCCAGGCAACAGAAAAGGCAAAGTTCCGTCAGCCTGGCGACTTGAAGAGTAGTGACGCCCCAGACTGTCAGTATATCCCGTATTCGTGAACTCACGGCCAGTACCGTCATCCGCATATTTACCGTACATCAGGAAAGAGTGCTCGATGGATTTCTTAGCACCGTCGAGCAGGGTCTTGGCCTCGATGGATCCTTTAAGCGTCCCGGTATCCTCCACGCCAAGCAGCTGCAGCTTCTCTTGCCAGATGGTCACCATCATCTTAGCCCATCCCTCCTCGAACTTCCTGAGATCCTCTTCAGGAATCCTGGAGGAAGCATGTCTCCTACGGGTATCAGCACCACTTACCGGCTTACCAAGCCGTTCTGCCATCGTTCCCATGGACTACTCCTCCCACTCGTTAGGATCATACACAAGGTTCAGTGGCACATTGTTCTGCACATTGAAGAAAAGCCCTGTTGCCCCGTTGAAGGAATACCTACCGAACTCCTGGGAATAGATTGTCTCCAGATTCAGGTACATCAATCCCTTGCCATATTCAAACGAGGCCTTATCCCGGATCATCCTACTGAGCAGCTGCTTGAAGATGGTTCTTGCCCTTTCCAATGATTCTTTGTACATCTCATTATCACCATGGTCATAACCGCAGATGATATACACCGTATAGACCTTCCTGTCGAAATAACCAGGCTTATTACCGGTGGTGTTGGCACTCGTGGTGTCATCAACCAGGAAGAAGTTGAAATAGTCACGGTAGTTTGCCATCACCTGCTCCAAACCGTCAGCACCAGAACAGAAGTCACAATAGAAGTTGCGATCCTTCACAATTTTGTTCTTTCTTGCCATTTCCAGGATATACCTGAGGCCATCGAATGATTCCTTACTTATCTCCATATTTCCGTTTGAATTCCTCAGCCTCGCGCGCCTTGGCGTCAAGCTCCGTGAGGGCGCGCTTCGTCTCGATCAGCCTCACCGCCTCCTCCTTCGTCACGTCGCCGTCCGTCAGCGCCCTTATCTGAGCGTTATACGATTCCAGAAAGTTATATTCTCCTCCCAACTTATTCACAGGCTTGAAGAAGTGGGGGAACATCTTAGAGAATTCCTGCTTGATCCAGGAGAACCAGAAGAAGACACTCATGGCGAGGGCCGTGTCCACCTCGAAGGCCTTCATGGCTTCCATGCTCTTCACCACGGGCTCCCCCTCATGAAGGAAGAGCCAGGAGGCCAGCCGCTCGAGGAACTTCACATCCTTCGTGTTCAGGTAGCACTGGTACCACTTCTCGCAGATCAGGTACCAGCCGAAAGGATAGTCAGACAGCAGCTTGTCAGCAGCCGTGAACGATCCGACCGCATCCAGCCCACGGCCGAATCCGTCGAAGCCACTGACAAAGCTCAGCTGTCCGATCATATCCTGTACCTGCCAGTTCTGAAGGTCGAAGTATTTCCATTTGCCCGTGTCGAGCCTGACGCGGCACGATACCGACTTATACCGTTTCCTTAACACCTCGATACCGCAGAAGCGGATGAGCAAGTAGGTGCGGATCTCCACGTCGCTGTAGAGGCCGGAGCCGATCAGGTCCAACGTATACCGCAGCTGCTCCTGTGACATCTCAGCCCAGGACTTCGGACACTCCAGGTGCAGCACCCTATCCGACGAAGTGAAACGCGCTGTCTTCCTGTCTGTTCTCATACGGCTTGAAGTGGTTGGCCTCGTAGGCCTGGCTGTTCATATAGGTGGGGAACGCCTCCAGGTCGCCCTCCAAAGTATTCATAAGCCTGCGGAAATACTCGTAGGCCGTCTCTGTTTTGTCCAGGATCGACACGCCGATGATACGTCGCACCTGGTGCACGATGCCCCGGTTCTTGTCCGTGAGCGAGTTGGTGGCCATCTGCATGATCAGTTCGTCCATGAACTCATCCGAGATCTTCTCCCTCAGCATACTGTCGGCCTTCAGGATCGGCCCGCGCATCAGCTCCCAGTCCTTCGATATCGGCGCCTGGTATCCTGCATACTGCTTCAGGAACTCGAAGAAGCAGAAGAGCGTATCGATGATCACCAGCCCCTGATGGTACCATCCTTCGAGCTTGAAGCACTGTTTCAGCAGCTCATCATGGAAGCGAAGCCACTTCACGCGCAGCTCCCCGTCGAGGGCGTCCACGCGGATCTTCGAGGCGGGCGCCGTATCGTTCGTCGACACCACGCCGAAGCCCGTCCCTGTCAGTACCAGGTCGAGCCCTCGCATCTCCTTCAGGAACACATCGACAGAAGCCAGAAACTTCACCGCCCGGGTGGCCACGCTTTCAGGATTATTGTTCACGAACTGAATGCCGACGTCACCGAGGATATCCTCACCGATATCCACAATGGCCGCATTGATCTTACTCTCCAGCTTGCCAAATACAGTCCCCTTGGCCTCCTTGGCTGCAGGGATGGCCATATCGAACTGCTCCTTACTTATTTTGATCGTTATTTCCATCTTCCTCAGGTTTTTGGGTTACTTCCTTAGCATCCTTATTCTCATCGAGAGTGGTCAGCTGGATCATGGGCACATCAATGGAGAACTGCTCATCCCAGCCGTTGTAGTGCATGATCACGTGGAAGGGCACTTCCATCACGTCATGGAACATCTTTTCGAGGGCCTGCTTCAGTGTGAAGAGCTCGCGCTTATCCGATCCGGAATTGTTCATCTGGCTCTTGCCAGGCGTAGCACCCACCATGTTAGGATGCACGCCCATGGAGAAGCACAGCGAGTTGGAGGCCTCCCCCATGTCGTCGATCCAGTCGCCACCCTCCTTGCCTTTGCCTTCCATCAGGTTATAGACGCGCACCATGCGCCTCTCCCCCTTCCCGTCGGGCAGCGAGTCATACGAGGTCACCCAGGCCTTGCCCGCATTCTCCGGCTTCGTGCAGAACTCCGTGATCCTGCGTCTCTCCAACTTGATGCGCTCAGCGCGCTTCTTCTTGTCCGTGATGTTCTCCTCCCTGCAGACATTGTCCCAATACGTCCGGTGCACCTCCACCTGTATCCTCGGTGCGCTGGTGTTCTTGATCATGTAGCGCTTGCCGATGCCTATCAGGCGGTAGATGTCATACCACGCGTCGCGGTAGATCGAGGTATAGTAAGGGATGGGATAGTAGCGATAGCCCGGAGTGGGAACCAGACAGAGGATGGCGAACTTACAGCACGTCCCCATGGGAGGCTCCTTGATCTTCTCCGACGTATAGATATGCGGGGCCTTGCCCATGCGGTACTCCAGGTCGCCCAGCGGATCGATCTCATCGAGCAGCGGGATGGCCTCGATGGTCTGCGAGCGTCCCTGGCGGAAGTCACCCACCAGCACGTGCTCGATCTGTCCGAACTTGTTCCGCTTGGTGAACCTACAGTCACAGGCGTTGCGCATCCTGATCTGAACGATCTTCGAGTGGTCGCGGCTCAGGTGGATCACCATCACCGAGAAGAAATTGTACTTGATGTCGGTAGCCATCCTGAGCCACTGGTGGTGGATGGCGTTGCGCAGGCAGAAGCTGCGGATCTCCTTATCCTCCGTCATCTCGCCCGTCTCACGGTCCAGGAAGTGGATGCCCTGCCCATAGCACGACTGGATGTTGAAGAGCTGGCACCCGCTCATCACCATATTGTCTTCTATCAGCTGCTGGTTACGATAGGGCGCCAGGTTGTCTTTCCCGAAGTCGACATACTCGTACCAACGGCCTCCCACGCGTACGAACGTGGTGTTGAGATCGTCCATGCTCTCATACAGGCCGACGGTGTCATGCTTGTAATGAGTACTCACCTCAGCCTCGATCTGCATGGCGTCCTCGATCGTGCAGGGCACGATGGAATACACGTCATATTCGCCCTTGGTACCAACGGGTACCATCGTGTTCGTCATTTCCTCATTCATAGATATATCTTGTGTCCGTTAATGTTAAAGATGTAGATGTCAGGCACGGTGCGGATCTCCTGGTTCACGGGGTTGACGAGCCTGTGCCAGCCCTTGCGCCAGCTGCTGGAAGATACGAGCCACCCACGGTACTCGATGACGTTACCCTTCGAATCCCACGCCATGACGTCGACGCGCTGCCGGCTTTCGCGGGCAACGTCCAGCAGCTGCTGCATCTTCTTGAAGTGGATGGGATTCTTCTCGTTCATTTTATTGCGTTTACATTCAATTTATTATCGTCCAACGTTAATTAATTAAACGTATAGTCAAACGTGTTGTCGAAGATCCTGCCCTCGCTGCGCAGGTCCAGGATATTGTGGTTACGGTCCGCATACTCATACTCGAACGTATAGCGGGGCAGCTCATCGGCGGCGTTCGAGAGCTCAGCCTTCTCGGAGGTGATGACCACAGGCAAGCCCTCGCCCACGATGACACCGCCGTTCTGTACAGGCAGCACGCGGATATCCTTCGAGCGCAGCACGTCGCGCCACCACTCGGCCATCGCGAACGTCAGGATGCCAGTGTCAGCCTTGAAGGTCACCTTGTCATCCACCTGGTAAGGCGTCTTCAGACGGCCGATGCGCGTCTGCTTGCGGTCGAACGACGACACCATCCTGTGCTCGCCGGTACAGTAGGCCAGTTCCTGCACGCCGAACGAGTTGAAGAAGAGCAGCACCGGCGCGATATCAGGGTCATAGTCACGGATCACGCGGTACGCCTGCTTGCGGCTGCCGGCCTTGATCTCGTAGTCCACCAGCACCTTCCCCGAAGAGAGGAAGTTCACGGGCGAGGCGTCGAGCATACGATAGTCACCGTCCACCATCAAGTCGACGCTGAAGCTGCGGGTAGTGCCGTCGCTGTAGGTGGCCGTGCACTGGGGCGATCCAGTGCCGATGTAATACAGATACTCGAGGAATCCTTCAGCCGTCTCCCTGGTACCATCGAGCACCGTCAGGAAATGGCTGTCGCAGAACTGCTGGCATGTCTGGTGGAGGATGTTCGCCCTGCAGCTGACGATGGTGACCGATATCGGCTGCGTGCTGGTACCGCTGATCACCTCCTCGCCGTCGGCATTCTGGCTCACGTTCTGCTCAGTGACCGATATCTCCAGGCCGAAGACCAGCCACTGCTCAGCGAAGCGCCCGATCAGGCGGTCGATATCCGTCAGCGCGATATCGTTGTTGGCATCAGGATAGAGGTATTCATCATAGACCGTCCGACTGTCGCCCGACTTCGTCACCACGACCTTCACCAGGGCGCGGTTATAAGTTATGTGGCACACGATATCGGGTACGCTGCACGAGAACTCCTTCTGTTGGATGCTGGACTTGACTGTAATCATACCGCAAAGGTACGCACCCCCCCGCGAGTATAAAACAACAAAAAAAAGGGGCTGCGTGCATCGCTGCAGGCAACCCCTCACTCAAGTTGAGAAAAAAAATAACTTCTATGTTGACTATAGCATTCTCCAGATGGCCCACTTCACCGAACCGTCCTGCTCAGTGGTCGGGGCGTATTCATGCTCGATGAGATAATCCGCTATCTCATCGACCGTGTAGCCGTACATCTCCTGCAGGTCATCCAGCAGCTCGGTAGTCGTGCGGTTCTCCTGCACCATGCCCTCCTTGGGCAGAGGGCTGCGGAAGGTGAAGAAAGCATCCAGTATCTGGCTCTTCACCTGCTCTTTCCTATCATTCTTCTCCTCCATCTTCCAGCATCGTTTTAAGTTCCACCAATTTGTTCTTGAACAGCTTCAGCTGATAAGCCACCGTATACAGGCTCAGGGCCTCTTCGTCATAGATGTAAGCCTGCTTCTGCAGACTGTCTTCAGCCGACTCGAGCGTCGTTATCGTATCCTCCAGATGCGAGGGGCTGCAGAGATCGTTCACCAGCTCCAGCGCCTCGCCGTTCAGATTGATCATCTTACTCATGCTCACCTCCTTCTTGGTTGGTCATCTGACTTTTCCATTGGATGATCAGCTTGCAATCCTGAGTGTAGATGTCTCGGCGCTTATCCTTGAACATCTTTGATACCTCGAGCTTCTTGGCTTCACGCTCTTCGCGGATGGCGTTGCGCTTCTTCCTGAAGTCGATCTCACAGTCCTTAAGCAGATCCTCATAGTGGAGGTTGATATCCTGCATCGCTTTCTTCTCTTCGACCTTGGACTGATGCATAGCTTCCTCGAACTCTACCTTTTTAGTACGATACTCTTCAAAAGTCAACTCTTCCATACCTTATCCTCCTATAACTACTGAAAGAAACATGATTGTGAAACCGAATGCCACTGCAGCAGTGCCCTGCAGCGCCTGAAGGTTAGAGAGGCTGATGCCTGAGAACTCCGAGAACGTGCGGTTCTCGCACTGAAGCCACGCCTCGAAGGAAATCTTGCGTGAAGGCTTCGTAACACTTTTCACTAGGCCATGGAAAAAGAGTTGGAAGGCCTCGTAAAAATCACCCTTCCGGCACTGTGTCGCCGTGCCCTGCGTCTGGGGCTGCCGCATCTCGTCGGCATAGCCCTCGAATTGCAATGTTAACTGTTGCATATTGCTACTTATGTTTGGCATGCAGGGATCCGCCCTGCGCGGTTTGCCTTAATAGACAGGGAAAGCGGCAGCCCTCCCTGTCGCCAAACATAAGTAGACTTCGTCGCAAGGACTTGTATATCTACTGGGGTGCCACCGCTATTGGTGTAGTGAGATCACTTGCAGATCTCGAAAGTATGAGCATAAATAATGCCCGATGTTATTTCGGGCGTCATCATCGCCCTTGCTGACAAGCGTCAGACTTATGTTTGGCGAGGGCAAAGGTACAAAAAAATCCCGAACCTCCAAAGAAATTCGGGATTTTTTTTATGATTTATGCTCAAACTAGATTATTCTGGGTATGTTTTATCGCCGATTTGAACTGATCTGCGCGTTACCGTCCATTGTTTCTTAATACTGTCGTATTTCAGTCTGTCGCGGAACACAGGTAACAGCAGCTTTGCCGAATCAGCCTGCTTGGCTTCTATACGGTACTCATTCTTTTCTTTCACGATTTCAATGCCATAGGCATTCTTAATCATATCCAGCTTCAGCTCATACATAGATTTTTCCAATTCCAGCAATGAGATCTTATTCATCAACTTGTAATTATCGTCAAGCAGGCTTGGTACCGTAATCTCCTTTCCGCTCTCGTCATAATAGGTATGTATGGTATCGTGTCTTACGGCTTGTTCGTACTTGGTGATGATCTCCTTCTTCTGAGTCATATCCTCGAGTAGGTTGTCATTATACATGTTGGTGATAAAGGCAAAGGCCAAGACAAACAGTATGGTCAGTGTAAATGCAATGGCTGCGAACTTGTTGTCGGCCCTTTCCTTCGCCAGGATGGCTTCCAGTTCCATAGCCCGCTTGTTGGTTTCCTCTGCCAGCGTGGCGAAGTCCTTGCCATCATCGGCGGCGGCAGCCCTCATGTCTGCTATGATGTCTTTAATTTTTCTTGTTGCCATTGGTCGAATCGTTAGCGTTATACAATATTTTCTCCCTCAGATCCAAGTATTTATTCATATACTCTTCTTTCATGTTGAGAAGTTCCATGGAGTGTTTGTCCTCCATTTCGGTGATCTCCCTTTCCTTCTTTACCTCTTCATAATAGGTGCCAAGCCAGAAGGAGCCTGTGATGCTGGCTACAAGAACCGTAGCTGCTTTCCAATACCTGTCATAGAGGCTGGAGAGCGACTCGGCGAACTTATATTTCTTTTTCCTTCTGGTAGACATTATTCACAGAATTTTGCTGCAAAGTTAAGAATCTTTTCTATAAAAAAGTCATTTTACATTGATTTTCTATTTGTTTTTCAATTTCCAAAGCTATTTATTTAAGAAAAAGGTGCCCTAAGGGCAGACAAAAACCTTAAATCTGAGTAGAATCTTCAGAAGAAAATAATAAAATTAACGCAGAAAGGAGGAGACGATGAAGAAAAAGACGATTCTCAAGACCGTTTACAGGATATTAGAGATAGCACATCTATTCATGCACGTGATGGAGATGTTCCTGTAAACCAAAAGCGGTTCCGGCATCAGGTGTCGGAACCGCTTCTATTTATTTTTCTTCCAAATTCTCCAGTTCGTTATTGCCTCCCTTTCTTAATTCCGGCACTTTGTTTAGTACAAAGATAACGGCCAAAGAGACGATATCGCCGCTTGCGATGATGCCAGCAAGAATCTCATGCCCATACAGACCAAGAACGAGAGCAATGATTCCGAAGAACAAGGCGAGGATAAAACCAAATATCTGTCCGCGGCTGCTCTGCTTCGTCTCTTCGCTGACAATGAGTTTCTCGTTGGCGATCCTATGGTCGAGAGACTTTTCCGTCATGGTGATGATCCTGTCTGCTGCGCCAGGGCAGGTGCGTTCGTATGCCTCTATCTCCTCTGCAGGGGGAAGTGGGCCGCTGTACATCCTCTGCTCCATGGCAACCATCGTCCCCATCAGAACTCTTCGCTGCTCCTCGGTCAACTGATCAAGGATCTTGTTTACATCTTCAGGGAGATTCTCCTGGATAGGATCGGGAGTATTCTGATTATCCTTGTCCATGGCTATCTCTTGTATGAACGAAGTGAATCACGGAAAGCGTCACCCACCATGAGCCAGTCTTTTCTCATATCCTGGACATGGTTTCCTCTCATGTATAGGCGAAGACGGGAATACCCTCCGCTGATATTGCCGAGACTTCCCACACCATGCAGGAACGGATGCTTCCTGATGTGGCACACATAAACAATGGTGGATATGGAATTATTGCCGCAACCACCCTTACCGGTATTGGAAAGGGTGCGTAACGATCTCTCAGCCCTCAACTGACTGAGTGTCTTGTGACGTGAAAAAAGCCTGGTATCCATAATTTCCTTCATATTTCCGTGTGCAAATATAGGAAGTTTTAGTCAAATATACAAATTTCCAATATGAATTTAATCATTTAAATTACATAATTGTCCATTTTTAACATCTCGTGTACAAAAAACGCCCCCGATCCTCGCGGACAGGGGACGTTACCAAATTCTTACACAAATGACTTTTAATTAATGCATAGACCGCTGTCTTGTAACTACTTACCTATCAAAATACATTCGCTATATCTTATCGTCACTTTCTCGTTGAAGTTCACGTGCTTCACCTGGTAGCCCTTCGTACCCCACGACCACCAGAGGAAGTGATGGCGGGGAATGCGGTCGATGAGGGTCACGAACGAGTCGCGCACGGCGTAGTCGGCCGTCCTCTCAGGCACGTTCACCACGATGTCGGCCCAATGGTCGTGGTAGGCGAAGACACTGTCGCCGACGTGCTCGAGCGGCACCTGGTCCTTCGCCTCGCGCAGCATGCGGTTCTCGGCCACGACCTTCGACAGTTCCAGCTTCAGATCCTTGATCAGCTCGCGGTCGGCCAGCTGTTTCTTATAGTCCGTCTTGTCGACCTGCTTCAAGACTTCCGTCACTACAGGCACCGAGTCGCGGATGGTATCGACCCTCAGGGGCACAGAGGCATGAGCCAGCTGCTGCTGGAGGTGGCGCACGTCGTCGCGCAGCTTCCCGTCATGCTGCAGGGTGATGAGGAAGGCTCCCAGGGCGACACAGAAGGCGATCGCAAGGCCTTTAGTCACCCAATTGTTGTAATCCAATTTATTCATATCACTCTATTTTAATGAAGATGGTACCTTTGGCCTGCTGCAGGCGGGCGTAGAGCTTCAGGAACGTCTGGGTGGAGTTTATGACCTGACCGACCACCTTGTTCTCACCCACGAGGATGCACCCCTCGGTGTCGCGCTCAGTGTTGCCGATATGGATCAGGACACCCTCGAAGCAGGGGACGTTGATCAGCCTTGGCAGGTATCCGTCGCAGAACTTATACTGCTGCTTGTTCTTGAAGCGTTCCGACTGTACGCCCAGCGTCACCTGGTAGCGCCCGGTGGGGATGGCCGTCTCGCCCTTCACCTTCTTTCTCTTGTTGGTAGCATAGGCGTCCGACTGTTTCATCCCGCGGTCTGTGTCCTCGATGGTATCGCAGAAGTACTGGCCGTCGATATACAGCTTGCCAATGGTATATTTCGCCTTACGGGCGATGCGTTTCAGATTCAGATCCATATTATTTCTCCTCCTTATTTTCGTTTTCAGTCTCAAAGCTCATGTCGCTGATCAGGGAAATCACATTCTGCTCACGCGTCTTACAGTCGCGCCGAGAGCATATATCTGGCTTCATGTCTCTGACGATGCGTCCGAGACGGGCCACCTTGTCGCCGTTCTTGATGATCTCCTCGCGCTGGCGATCAAGCTCGTTTCGCAGCATCCTGCGCTCCTCCTCGTGGGCCTTGTGCTGCTTGTCCATCTCGTCCTTCAGCTCATCGATCTTCTTTAGAAGTATACCACGCTCCTCGAGCAGATCCTTCCGTTCCTTCGTCAGGACGGCAATATACTCCAGCTGACCGTTGTAGGCATTTCGCATGTCGCCGATCATCTGCTGGTAGGTATCCTGCTCCACCTTCATACCCTCGTAGATGGCAGCATGAGACTCGCCCTCCTCCTTCCGGCGCCTGTAGCGTATCGTCACCAGGCCTACGATTACACCAGTGATACTGTTGGTACCGACAATTATCGTGGCGAGTTCTATGATCAATGTTGTATCCATCACTTCTTTTTTCGGCAAAGGTATGAACACGAGCTGGATATTAAAACAACACGCTGCACAGGCAAGATCTGGCTGGATTTTTTACCACGCCGTGCGCTGCGGGCTGCAGAGACTGGAAAGTCGCGGTTTAGTGGCCGCTAAACCGGAAAGTCGGGTCAAAATCAGCCGATTTTGTTGGAAAGTGGCACTTTCTGACAGGAAAGTCGGGTGTGAAAATGGCGTTTTTGCGCCAAAATTCCACACCCAAGAGCCCAACCGGGGCCCCAAAAGCCTAAGAGACAGTGAATTAGGGTTTTGGGGTTGCGCAAAGCGCCGCGCTCTGCTGGAAGCACAGCCCCCACCGCCCTACGCTCCGAGGGGACTTTCCGACTTTCCGCAAGCGGAATATGTAAAGACTCTTTACCGCCTGCCGTGTGTCGGTGCTTTGACGGGGTCGGTTTCGCATCGGCGGTCGATGGCATACACATATAAAAAATAGGGGGCTGCGGATGCAGTCCCCATGGTTAACGTGTGTTCGGGTCTTGTGTCTTTCAGTTCATAGTATCATAGTTTACCCTGCTCGTGGTACGAATAATAACAGCCATCAGCTATTATAACATGGTCCAAGAAGTGCAGGCGCATGAGTTCGCATGCCTTGTTAATGGCCCGTGTCAGTTCATCGTCGGGCCTGCTGGGTGTGACGTTTCCGGAAGGGTGATTGTGGCACACGGCCAAAATAGTCGCATTGTTCACCACGCATTCTTTCATGATTACCCGTATATCTGCGAGCGTCTCAGTGATACCGCCCTGGCTGATGCGTACCGCCTTGATAATCCGGTAGTGCTGATTCATCAGAAGCGCCCAAAACTCTTCCGTCGGCAGGTCTGCCATACGAGGGTGCATATAATCATAGATGCGTGTGGCCGTACCTAAGTCGGGGCTTTCCTCTGCCCGTTCCTGCTGCCTGCGCCTGCCCAGTTCCACGGCTGCCAGTATGGTCATAACCTTGGAAAATCCCAGTCCGTTGTACTTCATCAGTTCGGGGGCTGTCTTTTTGCCCAGTGTGTTGAGGTTGTTGCCACAGTCACGGAGCACACGGGCGCACAGTCTTACGGCATCCTCCTGCCTGCTTCCCGTACCTATTAATATACTCAATAGTTCGGCATTCGTCAGGGCTTCAGCCCCGAGTGTGTCGAGTTTATGGCGGGGGCGGTCTTCAGCCGCCCACTGCCCTATTCTCATCTTATTCATGCCTGCGCCTCCTTTCTTGCCTTTCGTGTGGTGCGCTTGATAGCTGCCCGTGTCTTCTTCACTTCCTTGGCCTTGGCTTCCTCCTTGCCTTTCTCCATGCGTTCAATTGTCTTCATGGTATGGAGGGCAAAACCAGTCGGCAGGGGCTGAGGTTCTGTACTGGGTGCGGGTTCGGGCTGTGGTTCTCCGAAAGCGTTCTTTGTCTTGGCGAAGAAGATACCGCCCTTTACCTCTGCGCCTGCTTCCTCGAGTAGCTTGGCGAAATCATCAGCGGTGCGCCCACTGCTGACTATATCATCAACTACTACGACTTTCCTACCCTTGAAGAATTCGCTATCAATCTGCACTTGATAGTTATCTTCCTGCGCTGTGTGGGCAGGGTTGCGATGCGCTGCGGTGCGCTTGCCCAAGATGGTGACGTGCTGCATGGGGTTGAGTTGTCCCAGTGTGTTGGCTACGACTACGCAGAAGTAGGCGAAGCGGTAGCGGTATTGTGCCATACTGGAGCAGGGCACGGGCACGACTACCAGTTCACGGGCTTTGTCCCCGTACCACTGGCGCAGTTTGCTGATAACCATCTGCGCCCCTTCTTTAAGTTGGGCTTTCTGCCCGTCCTTAAAGTTGATTACCCACTCGGAAAAGTTGCGCTCTTCCTCTGTTGCCAACTCTCTGAAAGCCTTGGGGACATACACCCCGAAATTGAATTTTTTGTCCATAATTAAAGAAACGATTAAATTAATACTATATGTTGATAGGGTTAACTCTCGCCCATACAGGAAGGAACTGCTCAACGCGCACGCCGACATATTTCCCCTCCCCCACAAAACTTAAATTTTGTGCGCGTTAAGCAGGCTTTATGGCAGCAGGGACGGGGGTTCTGGCATATTTTTCTGGAGGGGCCCGAAAAGTTTTTTGAGCGCAGCGCCCCCTTGGGGCAAAAAAGTTTTTGGGAGGAACCAGAAAAATGTGACAGGTTCATCGTCACAGCTGACAGAAAGACTGTAGCTTTGCACAGAATTTGTGTTTTGTGGGGGAGGGGAAATATTCACCAGGTAACTTCAGCGATTGATTGAGTATCAATCGCGTCCTGTCAGCCCATGCAGGACACGAATCCGGAATCTACATTGATAGTCACATCCTGCAGGTGGAGTTCCACGCCGATACAGAGCGTATCGAAGGCATCAGAGCCGTCAGTACGGTACTCCAGCTTGTCTTCTTCCGTCTCAGCCTCCTTCTCAGCGCGTTTATCCTTCTTGTTCATATAGACGCCTGCCGTCTCGATCGACAGCAGCAAGGCCTCATTGTTATCACGGTTAATCAGGACCTGATGATCAGCCCTGCCGATGAACATACGGTTGATCAGTTGGCATTTCTTGTCATGCTCCATAGCGCGCCCGATATAGACTTCATCGACGATCCAGCCATGATCAGATATCTCAGAACTGATGAAAGAATAGAAATCCTGATTCTTACTGATGCCATAGCCGTTACCGACAAACGTATGGTCAAAGAAGAAAACCAGGGCTTTCTTCTTGTGATACTTATAATACTCGCAGAAGTCATCACACAGGGCCTCCAGTTTCCTTTCGTATTTCACATAGAAGGATTTAAGAACTCTCAGTTTTCCATCGTTACCCAACTGGCCAACCACCATCCAGTTGATGTTGTCGTTCGCATCGAAGGCACACATCAGCGGTGCTTCAGGATCCAAATCTGCGTCATTCCTACAGTCATCATCGAATGGCTTGCCGGTGGTAAGATCAACGATGCTCTCGAGATTCAAACGGGAAACATCAGGAGCCGTGTAGAGATTGATATCCTCACGCATGGCACCGTAGAATCCATCGTATGCGATGGTGATGCGCTTGCACATGATGGACGTGGCGAATACCAACGGAGGCAGCTCACGCTTCATGCGCCGGATGAAGTCCTCGCCCAGGACAGCCAGGTTATAGATCGACGGGCGCTCGAGATACAGATACGCCTGTTTACGGAAGAAAGCCAACTGCCGGTCGATCCTCTGCAGCTCGCGCTGGTAGTACTCATAGCGCTCCGGATGATCCTTCATGCGCTGCTTCACCTGCCACTGCTGATATACCGTCCCCTCGATGACCTCTATCAGATCCTTATCCATCAGCTTCTCATACTGCAGGAACCAGGAGCCTTTCTTTGTGACAGGCATATCGCAGGTAATGGTGATACCATGGTGAAGATGACACTTATCGAAGAACATCTCGTTACCACGATTGGTCTGGAACGTCTCGTTCTTCAGCTTCTCATAGTCCACGAACTTCGCTTCATCGATGAGGATATGATCGAGCGACATACCATTCGAAGCACCCTCACGGTCCTGGGTGATGATCTGGCACACAGAGCCGTTGTAGAACCCTATGACGTTCTCCCAGTTCTGAGGCGTGAAGATGGGATCCTTCCAGTGCAAGGCCTTCCAAGGTCTCTTTCCGACGGTATAGTGCACATCGCGCTTGAATCCCATCCGTTCCCAGTGTACCAGGAGCGAAGGGAGGGTAGATATCAGACATTTCTTATAGGAAGGGGAAACGAAGCCGGTAGTGGAGCCAGGCATCTGCTGGAACACCTGCAGCTGTCTTATCGCATCGATCATACCCTTTCCGGTACCACGGCCCATCACGGCAATCAGGTTACGCGGGCTCATGACAACCGGATAGAGCTGCGCATCATTCAGGTACATTTTCTGTGTCGTAGACATAAACGGGCGGGATGAAAAGGGTTGTTAGGGTTTCTCGATCAGGTCATCAATATAATCAGGACTCGGAGCAGTCTCATTATCGGTCGCCGGAATCTCTACAAAATCTGCGAATTCAATTTCCGCATTCATCTTCTTGATCATCTTCTGCTGTCTCTTCCGGAGGTCAGGCAGTTTCTTGATGCCGATGACAGTAGGATCATCCGACCACTCAACAGGCAGGGGCACAATCTTATCGAATGCCAGATCAGGCGTATCCTCCTTATCAGTGAGATTGTTCTTGATCAGGTTTTTCTGCATTGAAGCCACGGCACGGTGCTCACCATCACGCTTGGCCGCCTTACGGTCTTCCTCGATCATCTGGTTGATACGCCATCTCCAGAACTTCTTGGAAGACTCCTGAAGGTTGCCTATAATTACCTTCAGACAATGGACATCATCATACGCCTGGCTCTCACTCACCCTGAACATAGCCTTGTCGTACTCAACGATATCACGGGGTGCCTTGGAAGAGAAACGGCACCAGTATGTATAGAGAGCTCGGAAGCGGATGACGCGCTCGATGGTCTGAGCAGGCACGCGCTCCTCCTGCAGCTGGTTCTCATCGAGGGCCAGCCACCCCTGGTACTTGTCAAGATCAACAGGAATGCTCATAGTTCATTCAGCATTTTACGAAGGTATTCACGGAGGGCATCAGCAGCTGCAGGCGAGCCCGCCTTAGCCAGTTCGATATCTCGCTCGCGGATCTCCAAAGAGGCTTCAGCCATGCCCTTATAGAAAGCCTGACGGGCGGGATGGCCTTCAGTGGCCACATCGTCAGAGAGACAGCTAATCGGCATATCCATGAGGGCGCCAATCTCCGTCAGCGGTGTCAGCGCTTTCGCGAGCTGGTGAATCCGCGCCAGTTGGTCTGTTGAATAGTCCATTGATTTGAAAGCTTTCTTTGTCGATCAGATCCTTCAATCCGGAATACTGCTGCAGGAACACTTCCTGGTCCGTGGTGACGATGGTACATTCAGCACGGTCGCCATACGTCTGGTTCTGGGAGCTGATGACAGTCACCAGGTGAGAGTCATTCTGCACGAGCACCACCTTCGAGTGGTTCATGGCCAGATAGACCGAGTCGAAGCAGCATTGCATTTCACGATAGAGTTTCACCGTCTTATTAGAGGCCTTCAAGTCAGCCAGCAGTACCGAGTGATTGATCAGCCCTTTCTTCCTGAGGTTAAAGAAACCCCGTAGGAAGGCATCAGACGTAGAGAACGTAGAGACATAAACATCCGCACGCCCAGTCTGCTTCAGGATCCAGTCTATCAGACCGAGCGTGTGGAGACCTTTGCCCAGGTAGCTCTGCAGAGGGCATTTGGACAAAGGTTTTAGAAGCTTATTCAGATCCTTCCCCCTGGGCATCGTCTTGAGAAAGTTCAATAGCTATATCACAAGAAACGAGGTCAGCCTTACGCTGATCAGAAAGCATCACATTCAGCATCAGGAGACTAGTGACGCGTGCCTGGATCTTGGATCGAAGGTCTTCCAGCTTTGCAATTTTATCTTCAGGGAAGTCAGGCTCACGGCTCTCCAGTACCAGTTCTTGGAGTACAGGCAGGTTCCTGCTGATATACGACTGTGCGACATCAATATCCCTTTGCTCATCTTCAGTCAGCTGACCGCCTTTATTCAGCGTTACCATCTCGTCCATGGTACCACGGAAGTCATCATAGCGGCACATATCCTCGCGGTACTTGTACCAGAGTTCCTTCAGCAGCTGGAGATGCTCGAAGCGGTCACAAGGAGCATTGAGGGTAAGAAGCAGGTTATACAGCTCCTTGATCTTCTTCCAACGCTCAGCATTCTTCGTCCAGATTTCCTGGATCTCAGAAGGCAGCTGGTCATGGTCAGGGCGCTTGCCTGTGGTAATGAGGGGATTACCGTCAGCAGCACCAATGGGCATCACATCAGCCTCATTGACCTGCTGGTTCTGAGCGGCATCCTCTTGTATTACCACGTTGCATTTCTCCACATAATTCTTGATCTCAGGCATAATCTCCTGGTCGAGTTTCTGGATATCATCATATGAGTATCCCTGCAGCCGGATATTCAAGTGCTTTTGAAGCTCATACTCCAGTTTCTTCAGCCCACCCTTTGGATATCTCAAAATTCGTTCATAGAGACCTTTGTTGCGGTTCACACGCAGCAGCAGTTCAGCACCCTTACGGATACTCTCATCATCGGTATGGTCGCTGCGAAGCCAAGCCACCATACCTTCAGTCACTTTAGGGTCATAATTTGCCATAACTGTTTAATTTAAAGCGGGATGGCAGAGACACACTCCAGCCATCCCGCACCTTTTTACCAATAACTAATAAACCTATACAATATGAAGCAACTAATCGCTTACGATGGTATCAGTCTTACCGTCGATCACGCCGTCCTCTGTTTGGAAAGTTCCCTCATAGAAAGGAGCGACGTTGATGTCTGACACCGATGCAGTGATGGTAGACTGGCTGGAGTCTGTCACTTGCTTACCGGCACTCTGACCCAGTTCCAGCTGAACGCGGAACATCTCATTACCGATTACACGGATGGCTCCGTCGCGCTGCGGGTAGAGGAAGATCACATCGTCATTGTTGAGCTTAGAGATTGTGCCACTGACCTTCTTCTGGGTACCAGGCAGCACGAATGCCACCTTGTTCAGGAACGACTTGGCACCCTCATTGCCCTGATTGTCGCAAGTTGGCTCAGACTCGCCCTCCACGAGGTCGATCTTCACGAACTTGACGCCCTCAGCGAGCACGAAGTTATCCTTGATGACAGCAAAATCTTCGATCTTCGTTGCAGCATCACCCTGCACCTTGGGGAACGTGAGGATGTTCACGCGACGAACCATATACATGTGTGGACGGATGCCCGGGAGCGAAGCGCTGCCCTGGCAGTACTGTACGTCCTCGTACAGATCCTTATCAGTAGTACATTTGTTAGCCATAATCTTACTTTTTTAAAGAATTACCATGCAGTGTACTTCGTATTAGCCTTACGGGCCACAGCCAGCATCTCCTTGTTGATAGACAGGTACTGAGTACCGAAGAAGAGGTTAGCGATGAAGTCCACATCGTAGTGAGATGTCTTAGAATCCTTCACCTCGAAGTTTTCATCAGTAGTTTCCTGGTTCCAGAGGGTCAGGATGTTGTTCTTTGAAGTCAGACATAGATAGTCCTCAGGCACATTGGCCAGTGGCACGAACTCAATATTCTTCTTACCGTCGAGGTGAGCCTTCTCGAAACCAGTATTGTAAGGCAGAGCGCCATGATTCATCTGATAGCATACCTCGTATCTGTGCTTAGCAGTGTCGCTCATGAAAAGCTTCTTGGGAGCACCGTCGCGGAGCTTCTTGTGCACCCCTTTCCATGAAGAATTAGCAGCCTCAGAGCCCCAGACGAACTCGTTCAGCACATCCTCAGCATTCTCGGTTGTGATACCCTCTGCAGGAAGAGTGAACAAGTTCTGTTCCTCAGCAGACATGGAACCTAATGCAATCTCAATATCCTCGATGGCGCAGAAGCCATTGAACCATCTCGCGGTCTGTTTGGTATCCTCATCATCATGCTTAGCAGTCCAAAGGTAATCATGCATGTGTTCACCAATCTGAGCGATGATATAAGCGCAGATACGCTTCGTCCAAGGCTGGTTTTTCTGAGCCGATGGATTAACGACGTCACTTCCCCACAGAGTCTTGTAGATCTCAACGGGGCTGATGGGCTCGATGCAGTTACCCAAGAAGGTCTCCAGTGTACGCTGCTTGATGTCAGTGGCACCGTCACCTTTCTTATACTTATCGAAATTACCCATCTGGAACTTACCGCCCAGCTCATGCACATGCTCCTTGAAGCGGATACCGGTACGCATACCCATGTGCTGAGTAGCCATACGCATGGCGAACATCGGCATGGTGATGAGCTCAGTACGATATTTCTGAGCCGACTCATTGAGTGACTCAGGCGTGAAAGTCGTCTTAGGATCTTTCACTGGCTGCACTTTAGGAGTAGCAGCGGGAGTTACAGGATCAGCCATAGTTACAGAGCATTTTCAATAGATTTATACAACTCAGCAGCGCCGTTGAGAGCATCCTGCTCCTCAACATGCTCGCCACCATTACCACTCTCACCAGGACCATTCTTGAGATTCTTGATCTCATCATCCTTAGAAGCGATTGAATCCTTCAGCTTCTGGTTCTCATCCTTCAAGGAATCAATCAGGCCTTTAGCCTTCTTACAGGCTTCGTCCTGAAGCTTCAGCTGATCCTCAATCTTCTTCATCTGGTCCTGTGTCAGGACGATATCGCCCTGCTCGTTGGGCTGGAAGCCATCCTTGATAGCCAGCAGCGTCATCACACATGTGAAGATTTTAATCATTTTGTTTTCTTGACTGTTGGCGAAAGAGTTACGGAGTCCCTTCAGCAACTCCATCGCCTTTTGGAGAATGCCAGCTGGAGATTCCTCGCCCGATTCTGGATTGAATCCGGAGGGGAGAGGGGGGAGCCCCATTTCATTGATAATAGAATTCGTGATCTTGTTAGAAGCGTTACCATCCGTTTTCTCAGCCTCGATGATCTCATCGACGATGCCGAAATCAACGGCATCAGCCGCCTTGATCCAGGCAGCCACCTTCATCTTGGCCTTGACATCCTCCACAGACTTGCCATTACGGTCAGCATAGATCTGAGCCAGGATATCGTCGATGGTTGATAACTGGTCGCGCTGGAACTTCAGGCGCTTGATACACTCATCTATCTGCTCTTTGTTTCTGGAACCGTACTCGCCCACCCACGTCATGGAGTTATGGATGAGTATCAGGGCGTTCTTAGCCATCTTGATCTTCTTGGCACCCATGGCCATGAAGGTGGCAGAAGAGGCAGACATGCCGAGGAACTCGACAGTCACATCCCCATGGTTCTTGAAGAGCTCGTAGATCTGCAGGCCCGTATCGACGTATCCACCCAGTGAAGAGATGGCAACGGTGACGGGCTTGCCCTTGGAGTTGTCAAGCACGTATTTGACATAGCCGGCAGAGATGCTCCAGCCGACTGTGCCAGTCAAGTAAAGGTCGTATTTCTTCATTTCTACCTTTGTTTTCGGCAAAGGTAGAGAGGAAAGTCAAATGTTAAAACAACTGTAAACTAAGCTAATACAGTCATTCCAGACCTCATGGAGAGCGTCACAGTAACCTCCATGAGCTGACTGTCAGTAAGATTATCCGGCAGTGTCTGAGAAGAAGTAGTAACCGGATAAGGCCTGTTATTAGAACCGATAAGCAGACTGGTACCATCAGCCAGATCCACAGCGTAAGCCCAATGGCCTCTCACCTCCAGCTTCTCACATGTCTTGAAAACCAGCTGGTACTCGAAGACGTGGTTTTTGTCCACCACCTTATTATTAATAGAGAGCTTGGCCGGTACCACGATATCGATACGCTCACCAAGACCCTTGATCAAGTCAATGTTTCTAGCCAACGATATCGACGAGCTGTCCTCAAGGGCCAGACACTGTATGCGGTACACAGCAATCACATTCTTAATCATATTCTTAAAAATTGTATTTAGTTGTTAACTGTACGTAAACGACGGGTTTGAACGGGTCTGAACAAAAACGACCATCTTGATGGTACGATTTTTCGTTAAAGATATTTAAAATCAGACATTTCTCTTCCTTTTTTTGCTCCTCAGGTCAATTCCATGTTTCAGGAAGCGTACTTTCTGGCGGTAGTACCTCATGCGGATTGTGTCGGCATAATCAAGGTCGATGCCATGCATCTCGCACCATGCAAAGGCAGCGGACTGGAGCTTCGTATCGTCGTCGCACATCTCCGACATCTCCTTCCAGAGGTTATCGAGGAACACCGCCTCGATATGTTCTATGATGAACTTACGGCCACGCTCAGAGACATAGTTCCAGCAGACGGGATCCTTCTGTTTGGAATAGGGAATACAGACAGGCACCACATTAGGGCCATCAGGCTCTTCACGGGCGTACATCGGCGGTCGACGCTGCAGCACGCTCACGATACGGGCATTAGTCACGGAATGGTCATCGAACCTGACGGGGTTGCCGAAATGATGAACCAGGTATTGCCTGATAAAAGGTTTTAGTTTAAGATATAGGACAAACTCACTCATAATCATTGGTTTAGGCTGCAAAATTAAACATAAAAATATAATTTCCACTATAAAATGGCGAAAAATTATCCATCTATGTATATTTTAGCTCCTACATCTCCTACATTTTTTTCTGATTTGTGGATTTTCAGCTGTTTTTTCTGTATATTCTGTATTTCAATATGACTCATCTTCTGAAATGCCGATAAACAGGGGATTTTAGAGTGACTGAACACATACAAAAGGAACTGTAAAGCGGTTTGTATCCCCCTCTCCCTACTGTAAATGGCCGCAAAGGCCGCTGTTTCGCGTTAAAAAGTGTAAAACGGCTTTTCACATCCTTTATACAAATATACAGATTCTTTTTTCTGAATACAGATTGAAATTGTATATTTGTATATACAGAAAACGGCTCAAACAACGATAAACACAAGGTTTTTTCACGTTTCGCAAATTGGAATATACAGATATACAGATGATTTGCACATTCAGAAGAGAGGGGGAAAAGGGGGAGGGAATGCACAACCGGGCGAATTGACAATACAACAGAGCGGCCGCCACATCCGTATAATGGGTGTTGGCGGCCGCGAAAAGGGGGATGAAAAGAAATGCTATTTACTTGTAGGCCCCCAGATCTCCTGCATGGTCTGTTTCATCCTGCGTTCCTCATCGACGGTGCGCAGGTGTATCATCTCCTCCTGGACCATCTCACCGGTCTTCATGTCGCGTGAGGAACGGATGTTACGGCCCTGGGTATTCAGCACATCCTGAGGGTTCAGGGCGTAGATCCAAGGCGCCCACTTGGCGAAGGCCTTCAGACGGCCAGTGAAGCGCTTCATGGCGTCCTTGGTACCAGGACACTCCATAAGATAGGTTTCATACACCTTCTTGCGAACCAGCTGGGTATTGACATTAGGCCCGTCCGGAGAGAAGAATGTAGTAGCCCATTCCTCGAACTGCTGGCCCATCTCCGTCTTCAGTTTGCGCTGGATGATGTTCTGCATGGGAGGCAGCATCTTCACCGGCTTCAAGGCCAGGGACAGGTAGAACTGCTCACACTGCATGAGCAGGTTCAGGTCAGCGTTCCACTCATCCTCGGTGTAGAAGGAGTCGAAGAGGTTCTTCTGGAAGTCATCATAGATCGTGCGGCTCTCCTGATATCCGAAAGGGTTCTCAGCCGTTCGCTGGTGGTAGTAGTCAGAGAACGTCACATAAAGCATACGGGCGTCGCTGGAGGCATCAAAGTCACCAGGCACATAATTAGTCGAGAACAAGAATTTTGGGGATTCAGAGAAAGGAATAGTATAAGGAGTAAGGCCTTTAGGGTTGACGCGCATATCGCCGCTGATCAGGTTGTAGAAGTCCTTGACGGAAGTGTACTGGTTGATATCCTCCACACGAACCATACGGGTGTATCTGGTAACGTCGGACAGGGCGTGTGTATCCTTCTGCAGATCGAGCACCTTACCGTCGAGGGTGGTGATATCGAGGTGAAGCAACTGCTTCAGGGCCTCAGTGAAGAAAGACTTACCTGAACGGCCATTAGCCTCGTTGGTCTCAGCGATGCGGTTATCCATCAGGAACGCCGCCCAGGTGCGTGACGGGCTCTTGTATGCATGCAGCAGATAGCCCAAGGTGAAGATCTTGTTAACCAGGCACTGGGCCTGTTCCTCGCGCTGCTGGTCAGTCAGGCATTCGCCGGCGATCTCAAAGGGATGCAGCTCATGGTAGGCGTGCTGTGCGTCAGGACTGCCCTGGAACTGGTCTTCTATCTCCTGGCGCCAGTAGAGGCGTGAGGTGTTGATCAGATAGCCAAAGAGGTGACTGGACTTAGGATCCGTGATCTCCAGCTTGAATTTAGGCGTCTGGCCGTCGCTCATTGTCTCACCGGGAACCCATTCAATCCGGAACATCGGAGGTAGCTTGCGGAAGTCATGAGGGATGACGGTCTGGCTCCAGACACAAGTCTCCAGGGAGTGGTCTCGGTAAAGGTGCAGCTCATAGTCCTCACCATGACAGTGCACCAGTCCGTTCTGGAAATAGAAGTCCTGAGTGCGTGCCGTATAAGACGTGAAATCCGGATCGACAGTGGTAAGAGCCGACAGGTAGGCAGGCGTGAATGCCACATCCGTAAGAATCAGGTTCCTCACCCCGTGCTCGAGGCGTATCAGCGTGTCCTGGCGTAGAGTCTCGCCCGGACAGTCAGGATCCTTGGCGCCCATGGCCCAGAGACGCACGAAGTCACGCACGTCACGCGGGCGTTTGCGGTAAACTACATTATTCTTGATGCGTACCAGTTGTGGCTCCGTATCGTTGTCATCGCGCAGGATGGCAAAGCCGTGGAGCCTGAGGAACTGATGCAGGCAAGTGGCGTCAATCTTATGGCGACGCTCACCGCTCTTCTCGCTGGTCTTAGTCACCCAGAACTTAGCTTCCACAGACCTGTCCATCAGGTCGAAGTAGTCGGCCATGGTGGGGAAATACTGGCACCAGTCGCGGAAATCCTTCGAAGGCCTGCCACGGTTGTCCCGCATCTCCCTCAGGCTCTCCGGAAGCCAGCATGTCTTCATTTCCATATACTTCAGGGCCTGCGCAGAGCCACGGCTGATGCCAGTCGCGTCGAGGTCCGGGATGTTTACGAGCTCACCGGCATATAGGATGATGGCCATGTAGTCCTGTTGGTCAAGCCTGGCCGTCTCAGAGTTAAGCCACACCGGACAGTCGCCACGAGCGGCCACACAGAGGGCGTCACGCTCTCCGGAACAGAGAACCGCCCGATAATAGCGAGTGATGCCACGATCCGCACCAGGACGCGGGATGTCGCACAGCTTCTTTGTTTGCCAGTTATCGTCATATTCGCGCTGCTCCTTGTTCAGCTGCTCGTGTGCCTTACGCAGTTCAGCCAGGCCGTTGATATAATTGCTGGGCTTCGCGCCTTCAGGAAAATACATGAAGCGCCATTTTTTGTCCGGCTCGTATGGACGATAGACCTTATAGAAACGGTCAGGCTTGCCCTCCTCAGGCTTATCCACGAAGCATTCCCTCAGGAAGATGGGGAAGGACTCGTTCGAATGGAATTCCTTGATCTTACGGTCCTTCACTTTGCCCAGCCACTCCAGGGCGTGCCAGTGTAGACGCTCGCAGGTATCGCGGGTTACCATCGGTCCCAGGATCTTCAGCTCGCGATCCGTAAACTCCCTGATCTCGTAATACCACTGCCCTTCCTTCTCATCTTCAGTGGCGTCACGTTCCACCACGCGGGCGAAGTTCTTGTCTGGAGACAGTTCGTCGCGGATGCCGAATTCCTGGGCGATGGCCAGTACTGCAGCACCGAAGCGGCTACGGTCCCAACCATGGACGCGCATCCATGCATCGATGGCGTTCAGATCCTCATCATCCCCACCGAAGTCATGGACGACCCATAGTCCGGCCTTGTTCTGACGGATGGTAGCCGAAGGCGTCTTCTCAGAGAGACGCATTTTGAACTGTTTGTTTTTATTGCCCACACAGTCCTTAGCCTGTGGGAATAAATCCAGAAGGATATCGAGGCCTTGCCTGGTCTCGTCCATCACACGTTGTCTGTCAATCATATCTTAGTCATTTCTTTTCGGACGCAAATATAGGGTAGTTACCCTCAATTCAAAAATACTATGGAGGCCTGGAAGATCTTACCCCCCCCATCCGGGAACCTGATCCATTCTTCCTCGTATGGGAAAGGACGGATCTTGATATATTTATACGGACGGCCACGGGCTGGAGAGGCCAAAAGCTTCCGCTTCTTCTCGAGTGCGGTACTGTCAGATAGAGGGTTACTGATCCTCTCCCTCTGCCCCGTCAGCTTGTTGATGCCGGTAACTACATACTTCTGTGCCATATTATTTCTTCTGGCCTCTGATGATGACTGGAATAATACCTTTCTTCTTTGCCTTGGACGTGATCGCATTCACCGCCACGTTGTACTTAGAGAAGTAAGGAGGCAGACCGAGGTCGAAACTTCCCTTGGTGAAGATCTTGATCACCCAGAGGAACTGGTGGCGCTGCTCAACCATGTATCTCATGGGAGCCTGCTTCGTAATACGGAAAATCACTTGTTTCTGTTTCATATACATTATATTTCAATCGGTACAATATCCCTGACCCAAGCCCAATAATCGATTATTATGTGTTCCCATTTCAGGGCGTTCTTTTTCTTCCACTTCTCGTTATGATAATGATCGGCACAACTAACCAGTGTTCCATCTGGTCTCAGATCATCATAGCACACGTTCTTCATGCCCATATAGTTGGAACACGTGATGATGCGGTTATCCTTATCAGGATCGTAAATAGGCCGCTCATCCTTAGTATGCCACTCCGGGCAGGTTATAATGGTATCCATACTCTTTCAATGTTTTTTATTCCCCAATCTTCACGAACCTTGTTATACGACTTTTCAGGAGCAACTTCAATGATTCCCTTGTTCACTTTCTCGTCAAATTCCAACGACAGGAAATCAAGTCCATGGAAGAACTCCTGGAACAAGAACTTCTTTTTATTAGCCAAGGCAAAATCATATTCAATCCTGGCACCATCCGACTGTTTGTAATCATTCAGCAAATAGATGCCGTCACAGAAAGAAAGCGCATCGAGATCCAATTTAAGGATTTCCTGGTACCATGTAGTCTTCTCTCCTCTACGTTCTGCCTCCAGTACCTTTTCGTCTGCGACCTTTCCCAATCCGCTTGTTGTGGGATTGAACACCTCGTAACCATGTTCCCTTAGCACGGTTTCAGCCTTCTTAAACTTCTCCAGAGTCTCGGGACTGGGCTTCTCTTCCCCGATCTTTCCTGCAATATAATATCTCATAATCTGATCCTTTAATAACTACTATCCGATGAAAAACTTGTCAGAAGGCTTCCTAACACTTTTCGCATAGGGATGCAAAAAGTGCTGGAAGGCTTCCTGAAAAAACGGGCTTCCTACGGCCTTGAAAAAAAGGGGGGCTACCTGATATTCACGGCACCTCGACAGTCGATGATGGGCAGCAGCAGCTGCTGACGACGGCCTGAGCGCCTCACGAGGATATAGCCGCTCGCATCGACGAGCAGCGGCATGTACTCCACCTCGAGACGGCGCTCTGTGTCGTCGAGCGTCGCGTTGATAGCGTCGACCATAGAGCGGAGCGACTCGACCACCGTTACCATCTGACTGTTGGTCACCGAGCGATGTACCAGGTTGTCCACGATCCACTCGCAGAGCGTCTGTTCCAGCGTGTTCATCGACTGGTTGAACTTTCTCGATACCTGAAGCTGGCAGAAATACTGCAGATCCGTCTCGTTCTCCCGAAAGAAATAATTGTACTTTAACATAACACTTAAGTTTTGACAAAAAAAAGACCACGCTACGAGCTGTCAGGTACTCAAGTGCAGTAACCCCGGGGCGTTGTCCGCTTTCCCGACTCGGCGTGGCTATACCATAATTAATAAGTTCGTGGATACAAAAAGGGCTGGACGTAGATCCAGCGGCTTCTGCACCGCACTTGAGTTTTGACGTTGCAAAGATAAGCATAATCTTTGAAACGACAATGGATTTTCCTGATTTTTTTCGAAAATATTTCATTTATTGGTATTCATATCTTCTTTGTCGTAGTGGACGCACATATCGCAATACTGTTTTTCTTCCAGTGAGTTGACACAATGAACAACATCAGGACTATTAGCAATATCTGGATCTGCACAATGAGAGCATAGCTCATGCGTATCATCTACCCACCAGCACATGCCGAAGTCCGGATGAAAACAAGGATCGTTTTCCGTGCACCCACAAACCTTACATACTCCGTACATAATAACTAAAATTGTAACGAGGTTTCTAAATTCATCTTGCGGATTGAGCTAGTTCTGAGGACAAATATATAATTGTCGTTATAAGTGCTGTCAGGCTTGGCGAAAATCTCTGGCACAGTCTCCTGCCACCTGTCCACATACTCCCTCTTTTCGTACTTGAACGGCCTGCTCCGGGGGTATTTCTCCTCCAGCTCTTCCTTCTTTGCCTTGATGTCATCATAGATAACGGGGATGCAGTCTTTATGCACCACCGTATGGTCGTACTGTTTCTCTACATAGTGACCCAGCTCGAGTCCCATCTTGTTGACAGACTGATACGCCTGCACTTCAATATAAAACCACTTGTCCATATCAGTATAGAAATAATTTAATATCTTTCCTATTTTTTAACGACGGCAGCTGCTCGACCACCCATGCCACAACTTGTACGGGATTGATCTTGAAAAGAGGATTGTATGTATAAACAAGAGTCTTGTAGAATCTTGCCCCCCCCATTATCATTACGTCAATTCTCAGCTTTTTCATAACCCACAAGTTTTTTCTCCACAAACCTTGTTGGCCATATTCTTCGCAACACGGCTTATTGTCCATGGGTTGCGAAGAGATTTCAACTCATGCTCCAGAAGCTGCTTGTCTGGAAGGCTAGCTCCCTCTATGCACCTGATCAGGGCATCAACCTTGTCTGGGTTCAGCCCCAACAGGGCCACATTCCCATTTTCATTTAACATTGCACTCATATCTTTTTTGTTTATTAGTTTCTTTAAAACACCTGCGGGCCTCACGGCAGGCAGGATAATCAGTATTAATTTAACCTTCATATCAAGAATGTTGATACCGCCGTATCAGACTATAACGTTATAAACCCTATGGTTCAAAAAGTATACATATTGAATAGCTTGATCAGCCACCTGGCATGAGGAATCTTCAAACGCCTGCAGGCGCTACGGATCTGCTCCTTGCAGGTCTTCTCGGCCTTACCCAACTGCTCGGCGATTTCCCCGGGCAAATAACCTTTTGCGTAGAGCTTCACCACCTTCTGCTCCTCTGCAGGGAGCCCAAGATCTGCCTTTGGCTTGCATATTAAATTCTCGTCTTTACAGATTCCCCTGAGTGGACATTTCACCTCTTCGAAGTGAAACATCCCATCCTCGACGTCGCTATACAGGAAATCAGCCTCTCCAAAGTTGCAGCGGATGAAACGATCGACTACCCGGTACTCGAAGTACATCTTGTTAGCTGCAGAGTCAGCAGCCCACTCGTATAGTCGTTTGATGGCATCAGGGAAATAACGCTGGATCCTCTCCAGGATAAAGGTAATCTCTTCCCTATCACCAGGCGTAAGCGGTTTAGCCATACCGTTGCGCCTGAAACAAGTCTGCTTGCCGATGATAAAAAATTCTACTGGTTCCATTCTTCGCTTTTGATTACAGGTTCAACAACTTGAAGTTCAACAGCAGAAAACTTGGTTTTTCCAGTCAGACGGTTCCAACACTGGTTGTATGACCAGCCGGTCTTGTTCATCAGATATCCGATGAGTTTACGCTTCTTAATCCACTCCAGATCCTTATAGTAGGTCTGCAGTCCTAAATTCTTTTTTTCTACATCAATTCCTTGCATAAATGGATATATTTTCGTATATTTGTCGGCAAATGTACGAAATTAGATTGAATTTCCAAACATTTATGGATAAATATTTAGCCATATATGGATGGATTTAACTTCTTTTAAATATAAATGGATAGTAATTCATATATAAAAGGATATGTATTTAGATAAACAGTGGATTGTAGAACTGGCCAAAAAGTATGGTGTAAGGACCAAACTGATCAGGGATGCGCTATGGCCAAGAAATAAGAACAAAGGCCTGAGTTATTTTGACTCAACCAAAAATGTCACCCTTGACACATTGACAATTATCACGGACACCATAGGTTGTGGATATGATGAGTTGTTAAGGTACCCTTATGCTAAAGGCTTCGTCAATGGCGACAACAACCATGTGGGAAATGTAACCATTACGAATGATCCGGAGTCGCTGCACCAGATCATTGCTGCTCAGAAGCAGATTATAGACCACCAGAATGCTGAGATCAAGAGGATGGAACAGAACACCAAGGAACAGCTGAAGGTGAAGGATCAGCAGATCAACGATCTGGGAAAACGTCTCGACAGGTTGATAGAACTTGCTCAAGGCTCTGTAAGCCAGTGATTTTTTTATTTTCATTCTCTTAAAAAGTGGGACAGTTATGGGACAGGACTATGCATTTTTTGCTCTTTTTGGCACTCAAAACATGGCTTTTCAGGCCGTTTTTGATGTGCCATCAAATCGCCTCATCCCGACATTTGAGACTAAATGTCGCAGTTACGGAAGGGTTAAGTTGCTGGTTTTCAGCACTAAGCACAAAGTCGCAAGCGAACCCCACACAAATCAAGTGGGACAGAAGTGGGACAGCAAAGTGACTGTCCCGCTTCCTTTTAAGAAAACTCTAATCTCTCATACAAAATAAAGTATGAGAAAAAAAAATAATTTTTCTAAAACAGACCCTACTAATAATGAAATAAAGGGTTATACGATACCCCAGTTGGTACTGGGCAAGCGCGATTATGTCTATTTCTATGCCTTTGACCCCATATCCGGACTGAGAAAGAGAAAGAAGTATTTCCTGGGCCGCTGTAAGTCTAAGAAGGAAGTCCTCCGGACATCCAAGGTAATGATCAACAATATCACCCGAAAGCTCGAGAGTGGCTGGAACCCATGGATAGAGTGCTCTGATGCCCTGACATATACCCTCTTTTCTACGGTAGCAGATCTTTATCATGATTACCTCTATAAGCGGTTGAACGACCGTAGCCTCCGCGAAGACACGGTAATCAGCTATATCAGTTACCTGAAGATCTTCAGGGAATGGATCGAGGAGAAAGGGGAGGTGCTTTACATGTTCCAGTTGGATCATCTTGTTATATCGCAGTTCCTGGACTACGTCTACATCGAGCGCAACAACACATTCATTACCAGGAACAACTATCTGGGCTGGCTCCGGAGCTTCTGCACCTATCTCCTTGAGCGTGGATATATCAACATCGATCCGTGCGCCAGGTTCCAGAATATCAAGATCAAGGGATACGCTAAGGATCGTACAGTTATACCAGATTCTGTGATGGCCCAGATACGCGATTATCTGCAGCAGCACAACAAGTATTATCTGTTGGCCTGCTATCTCACCCATTATATGTGCATTCGCCCCAAGGAACTCTCGCGCATGCGCGTACACGATATAAATATAGGTCAGTTCACCATCACGCTGATGGGTGACCAGACAAAGAACCATGACAGTGTAACCATTACCATGCCCCAGAAGGTGGCCAGGCTGATGATTGACCTCGACATCTTCAGCGCCCATGGCAGCTGCTGGCTCTTCAGCGACGGTTTCCGGCCTGGAGAGAAGCAGCATTCAGAGAAGCATTTCCGTGACTACTGGGCGAAGCATCTTCGTAAAGACCTGAAATTCAGTTCAAAGTACGTCTATTATTCACTGAAAGATACAGGTATCACAAATATGCTCCGCAAGGGTGTTGACCCGATATCAGTCAGGGACCAGGCACGTCATAGTTCACTGGCCATCACCAATACCTATACGCCTCTCGATCTCAAAGCAGCTAACCCGCTCATGCTGGAATATGAAGGTATTCTTTGAAACTGTTATGGAAAGGTTTAAAATAGGTAGTGAACTTTATGTCACTACCTCGTAGAAATATCCCGTTTTCAATGGAGAGATTCCCTCTCCGGTGATAGCCATTTCGATACGGTTGCAGATGAATTTCCGACAGTTGACGATATAGATTTTCTTCGGGTCCGGTTTCCCGTCGTAAATGAAGTCGAACTTGACTTCATTGTTGCCGTTGATGTTTCGACGTATCTTCAGTCCCTTGTTGTGAAAGTTGCCGATATGTGAATAGTCAGCAGACGGGTAGAGTGACATCGAGTTTTTTGGAAGCGATATCTTATCCGTATGACGGCACTCCGTGAAAGCTACTGGCTGCCATACTGCAGCCGGATCGTCTACTCCCCACGTACTCTCACTGTACTGCGCGTATTGTTCCCAGCTGACGGTCTTGTATCTGACGCCAGAGGCGAAGAACAGTTGCATGGGTGTGTCGTCGCTGCCCGTCTCAGGGATACTTTCACCGCCTTCCAGGACATCCTCGACGGTGACATAGTCCGCATTGCTCTCTGATGAACTAGACCATGCATCCATGGATGTCTGGTTCTCGCATTCGATGTTAGCTATCAGACAGTCGAAGGCATACTCCTTGTGAGGGATGATGAAAGCCCCGTTGTTACCGTTTCCCGCCAAGGCCGTACAGAAATGTGTCTCGCCCCATATCATGGCCACAGGAACGATGGAAAGCGAGACGGTCGACGCTCCTTCCTTCCTGATCAGCGGCGAGAACCATCCGCACTCAGCCAGGTTATAGCTTATTACGTCCCCATCATCATTGGTGACTGAGCGTCCGTAATACCAGCCAACGGGGATCTTGAATAGTGATGTCAGCTTTTCTTTCACGGACATTCTCGTGAAGTTCACCCTCATCTCGCCGTAGGATGAATATTCCCTGACCACGAAGCCTTTCTTGACATCCTCAGATATCACGTCTATCAATCGTTCAGAGTCCGACAGTTCGAACTCCAGATTAGAAGCCCCGAGGTACTCCAGGCCTTCCTCATCATAACCGGCAGAGAAATCCCCTGCAGGGGTGATGTATTCTGTACCGGCACCGCCAGACTCACCGAACGGTACCACAGACACCTGACTGTGCATCTCATCGAACAGGAACACCGCATTGAACAGCTTGCGGAACTCATCCAGGAACTTGTAGCAGCTCCAGTGAGGCAGGGCGCGCCCGATATTGAGTGACTTCCTGGCACTGCATACATAGAGCTGGTTCCAAGGGGATACGTTGAAGTCATTCCGGATGACCTTATATCCGAGACGGAGGAACACACAGTCTAGTACCATCATCAGGTTAGGCTGTACGGCAGCGTTCATCAGGGTGACGCCCAGATCCCTGTCATCGCCGTCCCTCATATAGCAGAGCTGATTTGCCCAGAAATCGTTTGTTTCGTCATGTGCCTGATAGAACACATACTTTCCAGGCTCACCGATGACACCATGGTTATTAAGGTCGTTGACGAAGTTGAGCAGGCTGATGTTCGAGGCGCGTCCTATCTCGAGGTTCCGGTATTTCTCGGCCACCGTGCCATAGTCTATCTGGTCGATGTAGACGTTGTCAAAAGAAGCCTTATAGCGGAGGTACGACTTTCCAGCGAGTATCTGGATCTTCACCTCCTCACGTGTGATGGACGTGATGGTACCCTTTCCACGTATCACCTCGATATTATCAGCCACCAGACGGCAGTCCTCGAAGTCCTCAGTCTCAAATGATGTGTCAAGACGGTTGAGAGCTCCGAAAACAGCAGCGTTCTGCGGTATCTCCATGGGGAAGATCACCTCCATGGTCTTTTCGTCCCCATCCTTGATGAATGGATTCTGCAGAGTTACCTTGATATCACTCTGGGCAGCCGGGATGGCCATCTGGCCGTTGATATAACATACGATCATCTGTCATTCAGCTTTTGAAAGTGTTTGTATTCGCGATCGAAGGAGTCCAAGGGGAATACGACCTTGATGCCTTTCTTTTCGATAACAGTCAACAGGCGCTCATTCACCTCTCTAGAACGATCCAGGGAGCCTCTGAGCTCCTCATTATCGGTCGAGACATTCACGACGGGCGCGACGACGGCAGCACCACCCTGACCCAGCTGACGCGAGATATCATCAGCCGTAAGCGATCCGACGGTGTTGTTACGCTGAGCACGGTCGATGAAGTCGAGAACCGGACGCACTTCAGGATTGTTAACCGTCTTATGGTTGGCCACCCACTCACCTTCATGCACTACTCCAGCCTCTTTCTTGTATCTTCTGCCACCGGTGAAACCGCCGCTATAGTAGCCTGCTTCCTGTGCCTGTGCCTGTTTCTTGATAGCAGCTACCTGTATCATACCGGCAGCTACTGCAGCAGCTGCAGCCACGACCGCAAGTGCAGGTCCTACGATAGGAATGCCAACCACAGATCCGTAAGCGTTCAAGGCATTCATGGCCGTCTGTGCGATGGCCTGTGCGATCTGGATTTTCACCTGTCTGGCATTGTACTTCGACTTGATGGCCGCTTCCTCCTTGGCCTGTTTCTCTTGCAGCTTCTTCACCTTCTTCTGGTTGTTGCCAGCTGCTGCGATCTGCTTCTCATACTTCTTCTTGACAATCGCAGTCTCGTATTCAGCTTGGGCAGAATAGAGCGACGAAGCAGCCGACATGATTTGGTTAATGGAGTTGTATGCTGCCTGGAACTGGCTCGAAAGCTCCGCACAGAACTCAGCCGTTGCCTGATGTTTGGCGGCTAAATAGGCATCGTGGTTCTCCTTGTCATCAGCATAGAGGATCCTCAACTGCTCCATGGTAGCTTGGTACTGCTTGATGGTACCGAAAAACGGCATGTTTCCCTTATCGCCTATATCGCTCTTTGCCTTATCCGAAGCCACCTTCAGCATATCTGATCCTGTCTTCTTGGCCTGCTCAGAAGGGGTCTTTGCATTCGAGTACTGAGCCTCGATGGCGATTTTGATACGGTTGTAATCTCCATCCGAAAGCTTATCCTTCATTTCCTTTTTTAGCTCTTCTAGTCCATTCAGAGCTATCTGTTTCTGCTCTTCATTGGTCATTTGCAGATAATGTTCCTTCATGTCAAGGAGCATTTCCTGGTATTGGCGTTCCTTTTCAATGGCATGCTCGAATTGACGATCGTCCATTTCCTCTTTTATCTCCTGATATTCCTCACTCCCCTTTATATAAAGGGATAATTTCTTCTGAAGATAATCCATGTCAGCCCTAAACAGTTCCTCGTTGACTTGGACCTCGTTCATGTAATTGTCATTATTGGGGTCGTAGAAAGAAGCAGAAATGATAGAAGTCACGCTGTTATGCTCACGTTCCAAGGCTCTCGCACTGATACGTTCCTCTCTCTCAAGCATTTTCAGATGATACTGCTCTCTTTCGTTTAGCAACTTCTTAGCTTCGTCACTTTCCTTGTCATAGATCTCAATCCTTTCGTTATAACCCTGCAGGGTAATAGCATGGATATTCTTCATATAGTCCAAGTACAACCTTTCTCCCTTGCTATATAGGGCGGTTTCTACTGCTATACGGCTGGCAGTCCTAGCCTTCGCTTCGTCATCCAAGGCCTTCAGTCTTTTCTGTTTTTCCGCATCTGCTTTATTCGCATCACGCTCAGCTTTTGCACGAGCCCTTTCCTCTTCTTTGAGTTCTTTTTCTGTCTTGTAGGGTAAAATGGCTCCTGGCTCTTCTATCTTATCTTCTACTATACCATTTAGCTCGGACTGGATCTTAAACTGCTCTTTTAATTCCTTATTCATGGTTTCAAGAGAATCATTAACGCCCTTTACAGCGGCATTGTAGTTGTTGAGCCACTGCGTTGCCGTAGTAACCCCATATCCATTTTTAGAGATGAAAGTGTCGTCATCCCAGCCTTTTAGGTTACCGTGATAGAAAAGGCTGGAAATAGTGTTTGAAAAACGCTCAGCCTTGTCTGCAACATCATTCCATGTGGCCTGCCAATCGGCCTTGATCCTCTGCCAAAGGCCACTGATGCCAGAGAAATATTTCTCGTCAAGTGAAGTTTTCTCTTTTTCTGCCTCTTGGATTTTCTGCACTAAAATCCTTGCTTTGGCTTCTGCCAACAGACTTTTAGTGAGATTGTCAATAGCTGTCGTGGCGTTTCTAGAGTTTATATTTTCAAGAGAAAGGTTTCTAAGATAGTCCGGATATTTCTCCTGCAATTTTTTTATAGCTCCTCTCCTGGTTTCATCAGCCAGTGCCTTATTCCTTGCTGTGCTGACTAAATTCTGTAATTCGGTCCGCTCGCCGATTGTCTCAATCCGGGCTTTGTCAGCAGCATCCTGCAAATCTCTCTGGGCTCTGGTAGCCTCTCTCGTTCGTCCAATGAATGAGACAATAGCCGCTACCAATGTCATGACTGCAACTGCAGCTGCAGCATAAGGGTTGGCCATGATCACCTTATTCCAGATTCTCTGAGCCACTGTTGCCAACGTCACTTTCCCTGTAAACAGGTCAATCGCCGTATTGAGGGCAACAGTCGCTGCAGTATCTATGGCCTTTGCAGCGGCAGCAGCTTTATCAAGGGCAATACTTACTCCCTTAACAGCCTTGTTTTTCAATTCCGCCACTGTAGCCCAGTTCATGGCCACCGTATATGCCACTACGCCAGAAGTAAGAACTGTCAGGATTTTCCAATGACTGGTTATAAAACTGAAGATCACGCTTAGAGCCTTGACAAACATACCGAAGCCAGAGATGGTGTAGTGAACGACAGGAAGCAATTTCTCTCCCAGCTCAATACTCATTTCTTTGAACTGTTTCTTGCATTTATCCATACGAGCCTGAACGGTGTTATTCATCTCATCGAATTCTTTGGTTACGGACGTACCCTCTTCATAGGCCTTCATTGCTGTTTCCTGGTGTTTGCGGACATCATCGATCTTATCCGCAAGGGTAGAGAGTACGCCGACGGCACGGGATCCGTCGAGCCCCATGTCATCCAACATCTTCATCATTGTACTTGGATCCTGTTTCTTCAGGTTGTCGGCCAGCATCAGGATAGCCTGGTTAGCATCCTCTCTGAGGATCCTCGAGAACTCCTCCACATCCTTACCAGCGATCTTGGCGAACTTAGAGGTGTCAGTCTGCATCTTTGTGAGCATGTTGCCGAATGCGGTGGCAGCCATTTCATCGCGTAACAGGTTTTCGTCCATTACGGTACCGAAACCCATGATCTGAGCCTGAGTCAAGCCTATCTGTTTTGCAAAGCCGGCAACACGTGCCGTGAAGTCAACGAGATATCCAGCCTTAGCAGCAGAATTCTGAGCCAGCTCGTTAACAGCAGAACCTGTCTTGAGCATGGCACCCCTAAGGCCTTCCTTCTCATCTTCGCCGAATGCCATAGCCAGTTTACCTATCTGATCCACGGCACCCTCGCCGAGATCATCGCCCAAGGCCACCTTGATAGTATCAGCTGCCTCGACGAATTCCATGAGACCCTCCTTCGAGGTAATACCCAGACGTCCGGCAGCTCCAGCCAACTGATTCAGTTCCTCTCTTGAGGTCCTGGTATTCATTTTCTTGAATTCTTCGTTGAGCTCCTGAATGGCCTGTTTGTCTAGTCCTGTGTACTTTTTGACGTTAGCCATTTCCTCTTCCATTTTAGCGAATTCCTCAACAGTCTTACGGATTGTCAGAGAAATGCCAGAGATGGCGGCCATACCCGTTATTAACGAGCCCTGGATCTTGTTGAAGAAATCAGCCGTGCGGTTGAAAAGCGACTGCTTACCCTTGCCCTCATATCTGATCTTATCCAACTCCGAGTTTAGCTCTTCGAGTTGCTTCATTTTCTTTATGGCTTCATCTGTGTTATGAGGCATGTACCGCAATTCTTCGTTGAGAATCTTAATGGAATATTCCAGTTCAACGGGTTTTGCATGAGACAGATTCTTCAATGTCTTATCCACGAGTTCAGTTTCCTTTGCTGTAACCTCCAAAGATTTGTTTGTCCTCTTTATTTCTTCTTCATATTTATCAATCTGAAACACGATAACCTGCTGTTCCCGCTTGATCTCTTCCAACCTTCCTTTTACATTCAGCAGGTTCTGGTTATAAGATTTGTAATGAGCGTCCCCTTCACTTGCAATAGACAATTGATACTCGAGATACTTTTGAGCTTCAACGAGTTGTTCCTTAGTAGCTCCACGGATATCTTTCATGACATTCTGGTAGTTCTGGAACGACGCAACAAAACTCTTCGATTCCTCATGTGTCTCCCTGAAAGAATTTTTGAGTTCTTTGATACGGTCCTCTATTATCAACAGCTGACGTTCAGCCTCCTTACACTCATCGCTGTCAGGTAACATATTCTTAGTCTGTTTTCTCAGTTCTTTAGCAGCCTTTTCAAGGTCGCCACGTGTCATGTCAGTAATATTATCCAGAATGCCGTTTATACCTTGAATCTGAGCCCTAAGATTATTTGCCTCTCTGACAGTCTTCTTCAGTTCTTTTTCATCGAAGAAACCACCTGTTTTGGCGGCTTCCTCTTTTGCTTTCTTAAGATCCTTTACTTTCTTTTCTAACTCATTCAGACGATCCGTAGCCTGCTGGGAGTTGAGCTCAATGGTTGTTACATATCTTTCGTTCTTTGCCATAAAAAAACCCTTTATCTATTTCTGCAAAGATAAAGGGCTTTTCACGTTTTTAAAACAACTATTTAAGAGTATCTTTTCTTAGATTCCTCAATCCATTTGAGGTCTTTTTCGCGTTCACTCCTTAATAATTCATACGTCTTCTGTGCCTCATTTTTTATCTCTTCACCGCTATAAGGATGGTGGGAAGAAGGTTTTGAAATTCTGCAAACTTTGCCCATCCCTTTACCAATCAATGCGGCAAAGACGATGAACATTCCTGATATGGCAGCTAACTCAAACATATATCTTTCCTTTCTTTTTCGCAAATATACGAAATTAGAGTGAATCATGCAAATGATTTTCCCTATTTCGATGGATAATTTCCCCTATTTTTATGGTATGGACTTCACTTTAGTATCATCTGCTCTGGAATTGATAACTGGAGATAACAAAAACTACACCTGTGCATCTCTGCAGAGGTGTAGTCTTGAACACATATAAAAGGATCGTATCATACAATACCAAGCCATTTCTTTGCGAGGGTCTTGGCGTTTTCACAGAACTCATTATATTCGTTCCACTCAGTCTCGTGCTCCTGGAAGGAGTTCACGTAATGTCGGTGGATGGCCAGCTCCTCGCTCTCAGAATACTTCGAGCGGATGATGGCGTTAGTCACCTCGCCGTAGTTTGACGAATCGCTGCAGGGCATGAGTGTGCCACCATCATCACGCGGGCCTGTGTACTGATAGCCTGTGATAGGCTCAGCCTCTTCAGGAGTGTTGGGCTGTTTCCAGTTTTCGACTATGGTCTCACCGAGGAAACCAACGATTTGACCGTCTCCGAAGGGGAAAAAGGTCATGGGGGTAGGATAGATACAATTGTTCATATTTACGTAAATTTTGTGTAACTCTTACCATCCTTGCCCCTGACTTGCATGATAACCGTAGCAACAGGCAGATCCTCAGGACCGAAATCATTTTCAGCCTGGTCAATCATGATCCTGCTGCCAGTAAAAGCATAGTACTCTGCATCGATCTCTGAAGGGTTTCCCTCCTCGTCCGTCTGTTTCTTGAATAGATATGTATTCTGCTCCTCTCCATCCGGTCCAGTCTTAGTGAAAGTCTTGATGATTTTCTTGAACCTGATGGCCAGAACTTTCGAAGGAACCTGTTTTGTGATGTTCTTAGCCTGTCCGCTTGAGTCTTGCTCATAAACAGTCACCGTCTCCTTGTCAATCTTTGAGTCGGTAACGGTATAGTCGAGTAGGTATATCTTAGTTTTGATATCTGCTTCATCCTTGACCACCAAGGATGAGAACGGCACCTTCTGATTAGGATTCATACCTTTGAAAGGCGGTTTTACGCGGCGGTTTCTAATGATTTTGCCGAGTGTCTTTTCCATTCCCAATGTCTTGATTAAATTAATACTGTTAGCGTGTTTAATATATCCGAACTGGCTGGCTAGCCTGACACGTATCTGCTCCTCGTTATATTTCAGCTTCCACAACCTCCTCGCTCTCCTGGCCACATTCTGTTTGTTCCTTTTCGAAACCTCCACCCTTTCATGGAAGAAGGTGTAGCCGCAAAGGCGGATGCCCATCCATGTAGGCCTGACCTGATAGTCGCCGTTGACTTCACAACGATAGTCTCTTACGAGGTGAACGATGACCAGTTCTCTGACGATCCTGAGGAAAACCTTGTCTTCATGCATCACGAGGATGTTGTCCACAAAACGGATGTAATGAGGTATACCTTTCCGTGCGAACCGCTCGAACCTGCTGGCCAAACGTTGCGGCCCGAGAGTGAGAATACGGTATTCATCGGGCGTTTGGGCCGTTAAGATCCACTCGGTGATATAGCGCTGCGTCCAGTAAGCCATCTTATCCGGATCCCCGGGTATATCAAAGAAACGGCTTACGAGGCGGTCGAAATCAGCCAGGTAGAGCATACCGAAAAGCTGTGCCATCTTAATCCCGAGCGGAGCGCCCTGACGATAGGAGGCCACGACACGGTGTACCAGCCTCCGGAACTTCCCCTGCTTGAAAGTGTTGTCTACCTTTTTGTGGAGAAGCTCATGATCCATCAGCGGAAAGTAGTGGTGTACGTCGCACGTGAAATAGTAGTAGAGATCTTTCTGGGACGATGCAAAGAGGCTGTTGCGGATAAACCTCATCAGAGCATGGGTCCCCAGTCCAGGACGGACTGCAGGCGCAAACCATGCTATATGGTCATACACCTGCTGTTCGAAAGGAAGCATCGCTGCAGCTTCGGCCACATGATCGAAGACGGGAGCCTTAGCAAGCTTCCTCAGTTTTTTGTCGTGTATCCACTTCTCTTTGTAGCCGTGAGGAGTGAACGACTCTTCGATTATCTGCTGGAGAACGGTATTCAGATTCCCTTCAAGGTTCTCTTCGAAGCGCATGACGTTCCACCGGTTGTGCTTCTGGTACGAAAACCTGTCGAATGCCTCTCTGGCATTATCCAACGACTCATTCTCCTTCGTGTCGCGAATTCGCCGCATGACGATGGATTTTGAATGTTTAACGAATGGGTCTCAAATGGATCTCAAGGGGTTACGGGGGTCTAATGAGTTTCTGCCTGTGAAGGCTTCCCGACGGGTATGACGCTCGGCCTGTACCTACGAGTCTCACCGTCATCTTTCGATATGTTCTTCCAATCGGAATGGCTCACCCTCTTAACTCTTTTTAGCCTTTATTTGCACCGCGCCGTAGTTCGCATTGGTATTCGAGGGACCATTGTTGCCATTGAGGTAGCACACGCCGGCATTGTCGCCATTGTTAGCGTTGCCCAAACGAATAGCACCACGCAGAGCGCCGGTGAGGGATCTGCCAGCTTCTCATCAGAAAAGCGATGCAAAGATACTAACTTTTATTGTTATCAACAAGTCAAAGAGCGAGAATTGCTGTTAATTTATACATTTTTAAATAATGAGAGGGCATCGCGCCGAAGCGCGATGCGGGCCGCCTTCAGCGGCCGGTGAGCCTTGCGAACTGCGTTCGCACTAAGCCGTGGCAAGCACCGAGAGCTTCGAGTCGAATGCTTCCGTGAATTCACAGAGCACCGCGCCGCAGTCCGCAAAGGCATACGAGGGACCAGAGTCGCCATTGAGGCAGCACACGCCGGCATAGCCGCCATAGCCAGCGCTGCCCAAACGAAGAGCACCACGCAGAGCGCCGGCCTCAGTCACGGCCGGATTATAATAGCCATCGGCATAGAATGTCGAAGCGCTACCACCATCCTCGACGGGCATACCCGACATATAATCGTGGCTGATCTTCTTGATGTATGACCATGACGCGCTGGCATGAACGGGAGTCTTACCCACGAGCAGGTGAGTACCAGCACCCGAACGGTCGAATGTAGATCCGTCGATCTGGCGCTCGATATACAACGCCTGCGAACCGTCAGCCTGACACACTAGCAACTCATCCTCCGTCATGCAATACAGGTACTTATAGAAGTTCTTCAGACCCATGAAGCACGGAATGCCAGTCACGTTGATGTTGTTACCTGCAGAGTTCTGGATCGTCGTAGACAACAGTCCCGTGAAGTCACCCTTCTCAATACCACAGTCGAGGTCGATGTACGGGTTGTAACCGCGAGTATCCCACTCGATGGTACCATCATACAGGATACCGCTTCCGAGACCACCCTGATGGAGTCCATCAGCGGTCAGAGTGGCATTGTAATCAGCCTGAATGTTGCGGTTGTGGAAATAAACACGGGCAAGAGCACCGATGATATATAGCATCACGCGCTCGGTGGCGAACCACAGAGTTCCGTTGTTGCGGGCGTAAGTGGCAGCGGTGCCGACCGCGATGCTGGTCACGGGCTTGCCGATGAGAGATCTCCACGTGTTATCCCAATCCGTATTGTTGCCACCACGGAAACGGGCTGTCTTGTTGATGTACGAGCAAAGAATGTTGTTCGTGCGGTCGAGAGCCGCATATCCCGCACAGCTGCAGGAGCCTACAGGAATATACACACAGGGTACACCGGGGATGGGGCGGTCGTCGAAGGCCTCATGCTTATGAGTCGCGTCCGTCCATGCCGCATAGTACATACCTTTGCCCCAACCCCACTGGTAGTGTCCCTCAGGACCGGTAAAATCAACCTCGCCACCGTACAGATAATGGCGGTGATCAGCAGGGTGGAGCTTCTTGCGGCTGTGGTCGTTCTTGACCATGTAACCGCCGATACAAAAGATCTCCTGCATGTGAGCCAGACGGAGCAGGTTGCCTTCCGGCGTACCCTCCGAACTGGCGTTGCCAATCGGCCACTTGCAGCCGAACCATGTGTTCGACGTGTTGAGATACTTGTACAGGTTCTCGAGGTCAGTCACCTTGCCGCTCAGCGTTGACAACGTCGTGGTGTGGCCATTAACGATGTCGCGCGTCTCCTGGTCACGGTACCATTTAAGTCCTCCAGGAGTCTGCGCCTTTCTTGAAATTTCACTTTCTGATAACATACTATTGATAATTAAATGATTATTCTGTCAAAACCAATGTGTCCCCATCGAAGTGGGCAGCGTTCTGAGATGGGAAAACCAGAGTATCACCCTCAAAATGCGGGTTCTGGTATACAGCCAGATCTGCCTTCGTAGCATATTTGTGATTGGCCAAGTATACTATTTTCTTCAGGAGTATGCCAATGGCCTTTAATCCTAATTTTGCCATAATCAGTGTCCTTTCCTGTTATTGCATCATGAATTGCCCTGACAGGGGAAGGCCGGAGTCACTCCAACCTTCCCCAAGGGGCAAGCCTTTTAGGCACCAGGCTCATCCGTGATGGAATCAGTGCTCAGGTTGGTAAGACCTGTCTTGATCGTCTCAGCCTCAGAACCGGAAGCAGGTGTGCCGGTGATGTCATAGCCGAACCAAGAAGCCAGCTCTGCATCAGTCAGCAGCTCCATGTCGCAGTCGTCGAGGTTCTTATCCAGCTGGCCCTTGAAGGCAGCAGAGATAGCACCGTCGTTTCCGGCAACAGAGTTGGCCTGATCAGGAGCAACGGCCAGAGCGAGCTCGAGACCGCTGGCAGTGATCGACAGACCGTGGGCGTTGCTGCTGTTGATGTTGATGGCAAGACCGTTGGCGTCTACAGTAAGACCGCTGGCAGTAGCATTGAGCTTGATACTGAACGCTCCGTTGTTGAGGTCCAGACCGTTGCCGTTGGTGTAGATGTCGATCAGCTTGCTGACGTTGAAGCTAACGTGGCTTGCAGTCTCGTCACCTGCTACGGTGTTGATGACCAGGTCGATCCAGCTACCTGCAGCGTTGATGGTGCTAGGAGCCTCGTAGTAGTTGGCAGACTCGAGAGCGACACCGTTCTCGGCTACAACGACTAACTTACCATCCCAGGTACCACCGGCCTCGCCGGCTTCAACAACCAGGAGCTTACCACTCTTCACGAGCAGGTCCTTCGGGATGTCGATCTCACCGATGGTGTTACCTGCAGACACAGTAGCCAGCGAGAGGGCTGTTGAGAGGATGTACGTCTTCAGGTAACCGGTGTTGGCGGTAGCCTTCTCGTACAGATGAACACTGTTAGCACTGATACTGAAATCAGTGTACTGCTTTGCGATGTAAGCGATCTTCTTCAGAAGTACGCCAATCGCCTTCAGAGTTAATTTACCCATAATGCAATAAAGCTTTAAAAATTAATAAATAAGATAACTATAATACAGACGGGGTTTCCCCCAATACTGTCACTTTACTCAGGCATTCCGCCTGGGAAGAAGATATCCTGGACCTCCTGCTCCAGTTCCTCAACGTCTTCATCACCCTCCAGGTGTTCCGACAGCTTCGAGCCTTCAGGCATACCATCCAAGAAGTCCGTGATCTCCTCGATTCCGTCGATCTTGTCATTCCCTTCCATACCGACGATCTTGTTCTCGATATCGACGGGCAGGCCTGAGCCTTCGAACTTGACCATACGTGTCCTTATCTTGATACCGACGGCATACAGGCCGTCCTCGCGTACCTCCACCACGAAGGGGATTCCGCTGATATCCATCAGTTTTCTTGTTGCCATATCCTATACTGTTAAAACTAAAACGTCATTCTCGAAATGAGCCTGGCTCTCTGCAGGGAATACAAGGGTATCACCCTCAAAGCGTGGCGACACATAACGGTTGATGCGCGACTCCAGCCCGTCGACGCGAGAGTTCGTGGCATAGTCGCCTGCAGCCTGCTTCGTGGCAATCAACTGGATGATCTCCTGCAGCTTGCCCTGCAGCGTGTCGCTTTCGCCCATGCCGGCGAAGAAGCTGACTATCTCATTGAACTTGTTGATGGTACCATCCACGTCCGTACCGATGAGTCCCTGCAGGGCAGAGATGGCCGACTTCATATCAGCGATATCGCCCTCCGTAAGACTCTCCAGCGCATTCTCCAGCGAGGCGATCCTGTTACCCTGATCAACGACGTCAACGTGACTGGCCGTCTCGGCAGCATCCTGTGCGGCCTGTGCCTGTGTCTGTGCGTTCTGTGCAGCTGTCAGCGCCTGTTGGACGGCAGCCATGACTGTTGCCATGGGGTGCTGCCAGTCGATCCAGAGCGCCCACCACTCCGAGGCTACAGGCTTACCCTGATCGTCGAATCCCGGGATGGGATGGTTGATATTGGGTGCCTCCTGCGTGGACTTCTTCGACACCCACCAGTTGCTCTGTTCATCCCTGACGCATCGGTTATGATGGTATATCGTCTGCGGGTCCCAGGGAGTGCTGTCGTCGAGCATCATGGCCATGTAGCCGAAGATGATCTTACCGTTTTCATATAAATTTCCCATATACTTCCTTGTTATTACATTAACATGCCGAACCGGCCCTGTTCATCGATGAAAAAGCGCGAATAGTCACGCGTGGTAATCACACCGACACCCATGGTCTCATAGTCCCAAAAGAACTCAGGCCAGTCTAGAGTACCGCGCGAGCTGTAGCCACTCTCCACATATTGATGTGGCGTGGTCTCAAGGCTCCAGAACTTCCAGTAGCCCCTTTCAGAAGGGATGGGAGGATGAGCTGCCAGTTCCTGGCGGATCTCCTCAGCCGACTGTCGCTCCTGCTCCTTCTGCTCCCATCCGGAGAGGATGGTATTCACGCGCTCAAAGAACGCATTCCATCTGGATACGACACCATCATACCAGGTGTTCCACTCAGACTTCCTTGCTGCGAACCAGAGTGACCAAGCGGAGGTGGTCTCGTTCCACCATGCCGTCCACTCAGCCTTGCGTGCGGCAAACCAGGATGACCACCCGTCTTTAGTGTCTGCGAACCAGGTGGCCCATGCTGACGCGATCTCACCGTACCACAGGAGCCACTGGTTGCAAGTGCCGTTGAACCACTCTGTCCACTGGGACTTGGACTGAGAGAACCAGTTGCCTACCTCGCGTACCATGCCGGAATACCAGCTTTCCGCGTTCTGACGGAAGGGAGAGTACCAGGCTATGACCTCGTTCATGGCGTCGACGGCAGCCTGACCCTGTGCCTCCACTGTCAGCCCGATGGATGTCAGCGATTCGATCAGCTGGAGTGCCCTGTCGCCCTGCTGCTTGGCATATGCACCCTGTGCGCTGGCAAACTGCCCTTGCGTGTTGGCAAAGCTGGCGGCAGTCTCAGCAGACTGGGCAGCAGCCTCGCAGCGCTCGCGCAGATCTTCATTGAGGCTGGTCAGAGTCTGCACAAGAGATTCCGGCGACACGGAGACGATCTTTTTCACGCCCTCCCAGTTGAAAACGGTCAGGACGCCCGTCATGCGCTCGGTGTCGTATGACACGAGTTCCACCTGGGACACGTCCTTCGCCTTGGAGCGAAGGAACTGCAGTGTCAGGTCGTAGTGTTCCTCCAGCAGCTGGAAGAACCGCTCTTTGTCAGTGAACTCAGCCATAGCGCAACGGTTTTACTCCATTTCCAGCACCTGATTCATACCCTCCAGGAAGAGCTGTCCAATCTCCAGGGCCTCTGCAGGCTCAACGCCGGCCTCCACATTCAGGTAAAGGCGAGTGTCAGGAGCGTAGTTCACGCGTCCCACTTCTTTCTCGCCACGTACAGCCTCGCCATGGAAGAACTTCTTCTCGCCTTCCAGACGGTAGCTCATTTTCACGGTGATGTCCTCACCCACTGTTACAGGATTGAAGTTTCCCTTGATCTCCTTCTTCTCCTCGATTGTTACTTCTTTTGCCATAATCACATTATTTTAAATTGTTAATACTAGGGATATCCGCACCAAGGCCCTGCAGGAGGGCGCATTTTACCGACCACTTGAGACTTGAGCCCTTCAGGCCTTTCACCAGGACATCGTGCAACTGGTCATCAATCTCTGCGCATCCTTTCTTGTAGATCTCAAACGCAAGGGTAACGACCCCCACCTCCGAAGTGTTCTGGTAGATCCAGTTGGCCAGTGTTTTCGACAGGTCGCTGTCTACGATGACACCGATGGCCACCTCTTCCCTGAGGTGACGGAAGTCATAGACCTTGCCTTTTTCCGTTTTCTTTTCAACCTTTTTCATGCTATGATATTTTTAAAGTACCGTTGTCATTCCACAGATAGCCCGTGTTCGAGGGTTTCGAAGTAGGAAGCAGGCTGAACTGCCATATGGCATTCAGACCCGAATCGATACCCTGGAAGTCCAGGCATTCACGCATCGTCTGATTGGCGTCGTACGCGTACACTTTTATCCTGCCAGTCACAGACAGACCGTATTCCGTACCTGATCTTGCCGTGCGTATGGATAAACTGCCATGCTCCAGATCAGTATACCTTCCATCGCTGTCTTCTGACATATAAAGAGAATTTGAATTGACGCTGAATCCGCCGATAGTCGACCCGCCGTTAATCGTACCTCTGACGGTTAGATTTCCGTTGGTGTCAAGTTGTAAGGTCGTCTGACCACTGTCGTTTCTGACAGTCAGGCCGTTGGTCTTGAAGTCGATCCTGTCTGCGTTGATGTATGCGCCGGAGATATAGCCATATATATCCTTCTGGACGTATGTTCCCATCTCGGATTTTTTCTGAACCGTACCATCTGATGCCAGAGCTGCAGAGAACATCTCCGCGAAGTCGCTTTCGACCATATAGCCTGACAGTTCCTTCAGGTGTCCCTGGCTGTCGAACTTGTTGACGACACCGGTTATGGAATCAGCGTTCTGCATTATCCATGTAAGTGATGCGTCACCCACAGTATATGCCGAATCTGCACGGTCTTTTGCTCTCTTTATGCTCGACCTGATTTCAGGCAACGTTGTGTTATTCAAAGTTGTCATGGCGTCGGAAACAGTCTGAAGGTCGCTGCTTTTAGCCAGTCCTGCCACGGCGGTAGAGATAGCTTCTGCCGTCTGCTGAGACGTGGAGTAGCCGATCAGGTTCCCGCTTGCATCCCATTTTCCTGCTATTGCGGTAATCGATTGAGTCGTCTGCTCCTGCCACGTGGCCAGAACTACGGCCCTGTCGTCGTTCTCCTTGTTGACAGCGGAGATGTCCTTGCCGAGTTGCGTAACACTCCCGTTTATAGAAGATATCTCACCGCTGACTAAGGCGATATCGTCGGTTATCTTCTTCCTCAGTGTGGTGTCAAGCGCTGTCAAATCGCTGCTCTTAGCCAGTCCTGCCACGGCGGTAGAGATAGCTTCTGCCGTCTGCTGCGACGTGGAGTAGCCGATCAGCTGCCCGGTTGTCTTATCCCAGTGGGCGGCGATATCGCTTATCTGGCTGTTGGTACTGATGCGCCAGGTAGCCATGTCCTCACCCTTGAGGGCGTCAGGGATTACATAGTTTCCGTTTTCATCAACGGAAATACCGAGGATGGTCTCCAGCATTTCATCAGACTTCTTCCTGTTACTGGTTACGGTCAGCACCACAGAGTCATACTGCAGCTGTATATTGGACATGGCCGTAACCAGGTTGGCGTCCTGACGCGAAGCCTCGAGCGTGAGGCGACGGGCCTGCTGCTCTATCATCGTGGTATATGTCAGGCGTTCGTTCGAAACGGCGTCCGTTGTCAAGGTGACGAAGCGTATGTAGCACTCGCCTGTGTATGAGATGATCATCCGGCCGTTACCTGAGAAGTCCCATCTGTTTCCTTCATAGTCCCTGGCCTGCATGAGATACCATATATAGCTTTCGTCAAGCTCCGTATCCCATCCGGTCCATTCGCCTGTCGACTTCTCGAACTTCACCCTGAAGGTACCAGCCGTGAGCGGCAGAATGCGGATACCCATGTACATCTCATCATCGACCATCACCGTCCCGGTGTTGTCAGGGTCGGAGGAAGCCATTTCCTCATGCTGGCCCTTCTCGCTGATCTTGGAGAAGTCCTGTGCGATGCCCATGTTCCTCAGGTGCAGCACCCTGGTACCGTCGACGGTCTGGAAGTCGGCGACGTTCTTCCTACGAGTGGTAACCATCTCGCCGTTCAGCAGGACGGGATCGACGCCGGCACCTGCCTCCTCGATGACGCCTATCAGCTCTCCGTCCTCATCAAGCGAGGCGGCAGAACCGTCAGTGTTCACGACCGTCCAGTCCTCTAGCTCTTTCGTGAAGTAGCCATTGGTCAGGAAGTTGTCTGCATCCGGTATATTGTAAGTGGTCTCCGTATACAGCGTCTTGAAGTCTTCGGTGAGCATTTCCGTGCGCGCCGTGAGGTTCTCACCCGTCTGGGCATTGACGAACTTCCCTATGCCGTAGAAGTTCTCCATGTAGGCACCGAAGCTCTCGAGCCATCCGAACACCTCCGACTGTATGCCCTCGAGGTTGCCGATACGTACCTTCGTGGCGTGCTTCGGATCGGTCTTCAGGCCGTAGATCACGTCCATGTACGGTGTGTTGTTTCCTACGGTCATCATTGTGACGATACCCTTACGCTCAGGATCCGTGAGGTTATCCACACGGACGAAGGTATCGCCCTGTGCTATCAGCTGCTCCGGCGTATATGGATTCCCGTTGTCGTCAGCCATCTGTGTGGCGAAGTTCTTGAAGGTCACCCAGTCGAGGCGGTCGCCGTTCTCATCCTCCTGGCCACCAGAGCCCACCTCCGTAATCAGCAGCTCGTAGGACTTCGTGACATAGCCGTCACCACCCTCAACGACGGTGTTCCCAGGCTGGTAGTGCTGCACCATGATACAGTCATCCTTACGGAAGCACTGGTAGAACTTCCCGCCCATGGTGGACAGCCAGACACGCCCTGTCTCAGGATCATAGTGGTGCACCTCCATCATGGCAGAGAATATGCGGTTGTCGTTCTCGCCCAGCAGCTGTGAGATGATCATCTCGAATACGCGCAGGGTGTTACGGATGATGGCGTTGTCTATCTCGAGGGTGTACTTGTATTCGATCTCGCCAGCAGAGTTGACGAATTCCTTTTTCTGTATGGCCCAGCCGATACCACCGAGGAAGGCCGACACGAACTCCGGGGAGGACAGGTTGCCGGAGAACGTGCTGTCGCCCTTGACCTCGAGGGCAGGGATGACACGTCCGGCCTCGTCACGGTGGATCTGTCCGTCACCCAGCTTAGCATGCTCACGCACCCACAGATCCTTCAGCTCTGCGACGCCCTCTTCCGTGATGATACCGCCCTGAAGGCCTTCAGCATACTCACCAAAGATGATAGAGCCCAGTGTTATCAGACCCTGCAGGAACTTCGGCTTGTTGAGCACCTTGTTGAAGATGATCTCATCAAACTCGCCCGTCATACAGTAACGCAGCAG
>JAEEGJ010004291.1_pt1 | contig 49042 bp, 18 predicted proteins | sample 8958761 | NCBI WGS metagenome assembly JAEEGJ01 (sample SAMN16246546, study PRJNA631951) | gut metagenome | biome: gut microbiome; feature: rumen; material: RS-attached | host: Bos | place: Iran: Karaj | collected 2018-10
ACCCCTCGTACTGCTTCCCGTTGAAGACCGAGTATGACAGCGGGTAGCCGTCCTCGCTCACGAGCAGCCCCAGCACAATCTGCGACTCGGCCGTCTTCCCGTCCTTCGAGAACCCGTCCTGCCGCAATTCGTCAGACGGATCGGGAGCGGACTCGAAGTACAGGGTCGTCACGTCGTAGAACACAAGGCCTATGCGGCCTCCAAGGACATCTATGGTGTGCGCAACGCTAATCTGCTGGACTTTCTCGCGCTGCGTGTCGTGCAGCTTGTCCATGTAGCGGTAGATATTGTGGAGCTTGACGTCCTCGTCGAAGTAGGACTTCAAGTATTCCACGGTCGCCGCCTTGCTCATGGGCTGGCAGACGCGGGCAATGGCCAGGTGGCGGAGGATGTCGTCCCCGATGGCATTGAAGCCGATGCGGTCGTAAACACGGCCTAGAATCACCTGCGGCGCGTTCTGCAGCGTCCGCTCGACCATGGACAATGTCCTGTGGACCTCCTCCAGAGCCTTCGCAGTCTCTTCGAAGTCTAGCGATTGTTGACCTCCGTATCGTTCCATCCAACGACGAGCTTTTCTCTCCAGCTCCGCAATCTCCTCTGGAGATGACGCCACTCCAACTGTCGCCAGTTCCTTGAACCGACCGGAACTCTTGTCCACAACGACTACGCTGGTCGTGCCCGATTTATTCCGTCTTTTGCGTACAAACATGCCACAAAGGTACGCAAAGGTGACGCGATTCACCAAAATATTCTTACATCATCTCAGATATAGTTGATAATCAATCGATAAGAAAAACATGAAATTTTAGCTGTCGAAGTCAGGAAATGCAACAGGAACTTTGGTGATTCCTAATACTGTAAGTTATGGAGACAATTCTTATACCGTGACAACAATAGGTAATAGTGCTTTCTCTGGTTGCAGCAGCCTCACTGGTAGTTTGACCATTCCGGACTCCGTAACAAGGATATGCGTTAGTGCTTTCCAATATTGCAGCGGTTTCACGGGCACGCTGACCCTCGGAAATTCCGTAACTACTATTGAAGACTGTGCTTTTGGTGGCTGTAACGGTTTTACGGGCAGCTTGATTATCCCTAACTCCGTGACGATCATAGGTGGTGGTAGTACTTTTCCCAATGGTGCTTTCTATGGCTGCAGCGGCTTCACAGGCGATTTGAACATCCCTAATTCCGTTACCTTCCTCGGCGAAAAATCCTTCCAAAATTGTACGGGCTTTAATGGAACCCTGACCATTTCCAATTCCTTAACCGAATTAGGTATGTATGCCTTCAGGAATTGCAGTGGTTTCACAGGAGAACTGGTCATCCCCAATTCCATGATTACAATAGGTGGTTGGACGTTCACGGGATGCAGTGGTTTCACGGGCTTGACCATACCGACTTCTGTGACCAGTATAGGACAAGCTTTTAATGCTAATTGCACGGGTCTCACAGGGGTTCATTATCTTGGTGATCTTTCCCAGTGGTGTAATATAGATTTTGAGGGTTATCAATCGAATCCTCTTATTTACGCTCATAATTTGTATATCAACGATACTTTAGTGACCAATTTGGTGATTCCCGAAGGCGTTACAGAGATTAAGAACTCTGCTTTCGAAAGATGCAGTGCTTCGGGTAGCCTAACCATTCCGAATTCTGTGAACACGATTGGAGAGTATGCTTTCTATCAATGCAGTGGCTTAACAGGCAATCTCAACATCCCTGATTCAGTGACTTTTATAGGAAGTCGTGCTTTTTCTGGTTGCAGTGGTTTCACTGGTGAATTGGTCATCCCAAGCTCATTGACCAGTATTGAAGAGGGAGTTTTTGGAGGTTGTAGCGGTTTTTCTGGTTTGTCCTTGCCTAATACTATTGTATCAATAGGCAAGAGCGCTTTCTCTGGTTTAACTGGTTGTTCGGGCGACTTGACAATACCGAATTCTGTGACCTCGATAGGCGATTATGCTTTCGAACTTTGTAGCGGGAATATTCTAACCATTCCTAGCTCCGTGTTAAATATAGGACAAGGATCTTTCTATCAATGCAACTTGGCTGAAATACATTATAATGCCTCCAATTGTGCGGGTAATAGTTCATCTTGGACTTATAATTCATTCTCGGCTTGTACGGGGACTTTGCTGATTGGTGATAATGTAGTAGTGATTCCTAACAGAATGTTTGCTTATTCAGAATTTACGGGCTTCTTGAGGATACCCAGCTCTGTGACCACAATTGGGGAGAGAGCTTTCTATAGTTGTAACGGTTTCACGGGTTTCCTGAGGATACCCAATTCTGTGACTTCGATAGGTGCGCAAGCTTTCTTTCAATGTTCTGGCTTTACGGGTTTGTTTCTCTCGAATGCCCTTACTTCCATTGCTACAGGGACTTTTCGGGGTTGTACTGGATTAACTTCAGTGACTATTCCTGATTCAGTGACCACAATAGAACATCATGCATTTTATGACTGTAGAGGCTTGACCTCGCTGACCATTCCAAATTCCGTAACATTGATAGACTATGACGCATTTAACAGATGTACTGGTTTAACAAGTTTGACCATCGGCAGTTCAGTCGCTTCAATAAATTCTCTTGCTTTTTATAATTGCAACCACCTTAACTCAATTCAAATCCTTGCTGAAACACCTCCTACTGTGACGAATAATGCTTTTTCTTCAGTCAATCACGATATTCCCGTTGTTGTTCCCTGCGGCACATTGAGCGATTATCAGAACGCCTCGGTGTGGAATGCATTCACCAATATGCGCGATGCCTGCGACCTTTTGACTTACTCTATCAACGACGATGGAGTTTCTGTCACCGTGACTGGCCATGTAGATGGTACTGCCGCTGAAGGCCCGATTATCATTCCCGAAACCAAGACCATTGACGGCGTTACTTATACGGTGACCAAAATAGGAAATAGTGCCTTTACAGGTTGCACTGGTTTAACAGGCAGCCTGACTATTCCCAATTCCGTGACCAAGATAGACCATTATGCTTTCTCTGGTTGCATTGGTTTCACGGGCACGTTGACTCTTTCCAACGCAGTGACCATGATTGGTTGGGATGCTTTCTTCAATTGTCCTGGTTTAACGGGTACTCTTACCATCCCAAGTTCTGTGACCATGATTTATGATTGGGCTTTCGGCTATTGTTCAGGTTTCTCAGCTATGAATTGTCTCTCACAAGTCCCTCCACATACAGAAGAGTACATTTTTAACTATATGGATTACGACATTCCTGTTACGGTGCCTTGCGGCTCGGGGAGCATGTATCAGTACGCTTGGGGTTGGAAGAACTTCACCAACATTCAGGAAGATTGCTCTGGCATGTATGTGGTCACGGACATGGCCAACCCGGTGGAAGGCGGTAGCATCATCTTTGGGACGGGAGGCGAGACCTTATTGGCTGATTCCTTTGAGGAATACACCCTTGGCAATGGGGTAGCAGCCGAAGCGGTCGCTGCCGGTCACGACTGGTGGACCACTTGGAGCGGTGCGCCTGGCAGCGGAGAAGACGGCCTCGTCGCGGAATACAGCGGCATCCATTGCGGCCACCTTACCTACGGCAACGACCAAATCCTGCTGCTCAACAAGGAAAGCGGCGTTTACGACCTTGAATTCGACATTCTGGTTCCCGAAGGGAAAAACGCTTTCTTCAGTCTACTACATCAATTTGAAGGCAACGTCGATGAGGCCATGTATTGCCATCTCCATGTGGTTAACGATTATTATGGTATTTACTCTGCTCCTGGCCATGGAAGCATTCGTGCGGGTGGCTATATTTTGTCGGATATTCCCTGCGTTTATGACGCTTGGATGCACATTCGCTTGCACATTGACATTGATGGCAACTTGGCCTATTTCTATTACACTACCCCTGAAGCGGAAGAACAGCTCCTTTGCCAATGGCTTTGGTCGGGGAGTAATTCCTCAGGAAGTGGAAACACCAACTTGGCGGCAATGGATTTCTGACCGCCGATGGATGAAACCACATCCGAGTATTATATTGACAATTTCAGCCTGAAACAGTTTGTCGGGGAACAGTCTGAGGGATTTTATAATTTGACCCATGACACTTATTTTGCCCCTGGCTCCACTTGCGTCTTGACCGCCATTCCCAACGAAGGCTACAGTTTTGTAAACTGGACGAAAGACGGAGCTGTGGTTTCCACAGAACAGACCTACAGTTTCGCGGTAACCGAAGATGCGGCATTAGTGGCGAACTTCATCAGCAATGTGGCTCAAATCACACAAACCGTCACCCTTTCCCAAGGCTGGAACTGGATGAGCACCTACATCGAAGTGGACAATCCCATAGCGATGCTCCAGATGGTGGAGACGGGTCTCGGCGGTTACGGTGTACAGATCAAGAGCAGCCTGGTCAACACGGAATACGATTCCGAGTGGGGATGGTTCGGTGATTTGGACGACGTGGGAATGACCAATGAGCAGATGTATGCAATCAATGTCAACGCCCCCTGCACGGTGAACGTGGAAGGCACACCCGCCAATCCCTCGAACCATCCCATCACCATCGTTCACGGATGGAACTGGATCGGTTTTCCCAGCGGTGTTGCCATAAGCCTTGAAGACGCCTTTGCCAATTTCGCCCAAGAAGGAGACAAGATCAAGAACAGAATAACCCAAATAGAATACGATCCTGAATGGGGCTGGTTTGGCGACTTCGAGACGCTTGAGCCTGGCCAGGGCTACATGTACTATTCCGCTAGCAGTACACCGAGGACGCTAATCATCCACGCAGGTGCAAAATAGCCCAATCAACCTTGACTGAAAGAAAAACGACCGCTCTCGGAGGAGGGCGGCCGTTTTGTCGTCAATTCCCGTCAGATTTTTTTTCCAATGCATTTTGTGCAAAAGAAAAAATCCCTAACTTTGTCCCCAAACAACCCCAAACAATATGAAAAAGAGAATCCTTGCCCTGATAATGCTTCTCGTGACAGCTACATTCGCCGCAGAAGCCAACCCTATTGACATGACCACCGCACGTGAGGTAGCCATAAAGTTTATGAACGCCAATGCAAAAGCCCCGTTGCGCGGCGTGGAAGACCTCCAATTGGTGACCACATACAACATCTCTCGTGGCGACGCGGCTTTCTATATCTTCAACACACCGAATGGCTTCGTTATCGTCTCTGCCAACGACTGCGCTATGCCCATTCTGGGCTATTCAGACGAGAGCCAATTTAGCCAGAACGACATTCCTATCCAATTGCAGGATTACCTGCAAGACTTTGTCGGACAAATCCAATACGGCATCGAGAACCACCTTGAAGCCGATGAAGTTACGGCACGGCAATGGGAGTTGGTTCGGTCTATCGGTCGTCTCACCGAGCAAAGAGCCACTACAGCGGTTGCACCTTTGCTGACCGACACGTGGAATCAGGGCTGTTATTACAATGCAAAGTGCCCAGAGGATTCAAACGGGCCTTGTGGTCGTGTATATACAGGTTGCGTTGCTACTTCTTTCGCACAGATTATGCACTATTGGGGCTATCCTGTTACAGGAAGGGGGTCGCATACCTATAAACCTGCGAGATATCCCCAACAAACAGCCAATTTCGGTGCTACCACATACGACTGGGCAAATATGCCTGATAGTTTGACTTCCTCATCCACCTCTGCCCAGATTGATGCAGTGGCAACGCTGATGTGGCATTGTGGTGTGGCCATCAATATGAATTACGGCCCGAATGGTTCTGGCGCATACCCCATTAATGTCGCAACAGCATTAGTTAATTATTTTGGTTATTCTACTGAATTGTCAATGATTTACAGGATCAATTTTACTGATGAGAATTGGTTGGTTAGGATGAAAGGCTGTCTTGATTTGAGTTGCCCAATTCATTATTCTGGATATGATTCATATGGTGGTGTAGGACACGCCTTTGTCTGTGATGGCTATGACACTAATGACCTGCTGCATTTCAACTGGGGGTGGGGTGGCTCCTATAATGGCTATTTTTCCATTAGTGCCATGAATGCGGCGAGTTATGCCTTTACAGTAAACAATGCAGCTATCGTCAACATTCATCCAGACTGCACTTCAGGCACTACCTATCAGATAACGGCTGTGACTGACCCTTCAGATGGAGGAGCTGTTAGCGGTGCAGGTACATACGATTGTGGTGAGGTTTGCACCCTGACTGCAACAGTCGCAGAAGGTTATGCCTTCGACAATTGGACCAAAGACGGTGCAGTGGCTTCATGTTTTCCCACATATGAACTGTTTGCTACCGATTCTGCCGAGTATGTAGCGAATTTCCGACAAATTGACGGATTCTTAATAGGTGAAGCAGCCCACGACAACGCCAATCTTCCAGCCTATAATTACCTGTCCTTGTCAGAGCAAATCTATACCGCTGAAGAGTTAGGTATGGAAGCCGGTGAAATCTCCAGCGTGTCCTTCTTCAACACGGGTTACTCTAATGCTCGTAGTTTCTCCATCTACCTAGTCAATACTGCCAAAACGGCATTTGAGAGTTCAACGGACTGGATTAGCGTAGAAGAAGCTGACTTGGTGTTTAGTGGCGATGTCACTTTGGCTTCAAAAGATTGGACGACCATCTATTTCGATACACTTTTCAATTATGATGGCACATCCAATATTGCCTTGATTATTGACGACAACAAGAACGATTTTAACCCAAGTACAAAATGCCGTACGTTCAATACTGATGAGAACCAAGCCTTATACATTAATGGTTCAGGAACCAACTACGACCCGTACAATCCCACAGGCTATACAGGTACGCTGATGTCGGAGAAGAACCAAATCATTCTCGGGATACCGAGTTATGAATACACGGTAACCGTTATAGCTAGTCCTGAAGAAGGCGGTGTGGTGAGTGGTGGTGGAGACTTGTATTATTACGGGCAACCCGTACCCATCAGTGCCTTTACCAATGAAGGTTATGTGTTCTACAAATGGACAAGAAATGATGAAGTAATCTCTTGCCTTTCCTCTGATTATGTTCGTGCGACCGAAACTGCCGAGTGCGTGGCTAATTTCCAACAAGTGGACGGCATAGCGATTGGTGAAGCAACCAAAGCCAATCCATATCTTCCGACCTTTAACAAGCTGTCCTTGTCAGAGCAAATCTACACTGTAGAAGAGCTAGGAATGGAAGCAGGTGAAATCTCCAGCGTGTCCTTCTTCAACGTGGGTTCCATGAGTACCCGTAATTTATCTATTTATATGATTAATACGGCAAAGACTGCATTCGATAGCCCTACGGACTGGATTAGCGTAGAAGAAGCTGACTTGGTATTTAGCGGTGATGTCGCCATGGTTTCAAAAGATTGGACAACCATTTATTTTAATACACCTTTCAATTATGATGGCACATCCAATATTGCCTTGATTATTGACGACAACAAGAACGGTTTTAACTCAAGTACAAAATGCCGTACGTTCAATGCTGATGAGAACCAAGCCTTATACATTAATGGTTCAGGAACCGACTACGACCCGTACAATCCCACAGGCTATACAGGTACGCTGATGTCGGAGAAGAACCAAATCATTCTCGGGATACCGAGTTATGATTATACAGTGATGGTCACGGCGAATCCTGCAGCCGGAGGCGCGGTGAGTGGAGGAGGAGGGTTGTATTACTATGGTCAGCCCATACCCATTAATGCCATACCCAATGAGGGTTATGTGTTCAATAGTTGGACAAAGAATGATGAAGTAGTTTCTTATTTTCCCTTTAATTATGTTCCTGTGACTGAAACTGCTGAATACGTGGCGAATTTTCAACGTATGGATGGTATTTCAATTGGGGAGAATGCAGCCAGCACTAGTTCATATGTTCCTACTTCATGTAATACTCGTTATGCCCTAACACAACAAATCTATACGGCCGAAGAGATGGGTAATGAAACGTGTAGTATTTATAGTGCTGCTTTCTTCAACACGGGTTTAGCCAGGACTCGTCAACTCTCAGTTTATATGGTCAATACTGATAAAATGGTATTTGAGAGTTCTTCGGACTGGATTAGTGTTGAGGAGGGAGATTTGGTGTTCAGCGGCAATGTCACTTTTGCTGCTGAAGATTGGACGACTATCTATTTCAATACGCCTTTCAATTATGATGGCACATCCAATGTTGCATTGATTATGGATGACAATACCAATTTAAATTTGAGTAGTTTTAAATTTCGCACGTTCGATGCGGCTGGGAACCAAGTCCTTCGCGTTTATCAAAATAATGTAAACTATGATCCGTATAATCCTAATGGCTATTCAGGTCGGTTAATGTCAGTGAAAAACCAGGTTGTTTTTGGCATAGAAGCAGGCTTGCCTCAAGTGCAGCAGAGCATCGAATTGGTTGAAGGCTGGAACGGGATCAGCACCTACATCGAAGTGGACAATTCCATAGCGATGCTCCAGATGGTGGAGACGGGTCTCGGCGGTTACGGTATACAGATTAAGAACAGCCAAGTCAACACAGAATACGATTCTGAGTGGGGCTGGTTCGGTGATTTGGACGACGTGGGAATGACCAATGAGCAGATGTACGCAATTAATGTCAGCGCCCCCTGCACGGTGAACGTGGAAGGCACACCCGCTAATCCCGCGAATCATCCCATCACAATCAATCAAGGTTGGAATTGGATTGGATTCCCCAGCAGCGTGGCCATCAGCCTTGAAAACGCCTTTGCAGGCTTTGCCCAAGAAGGAGACAAGATCAAGAACATATCGGCTCAAATCGAATACGATTCTGAATGGGGCTGGTTCGGCGACTTCGAGATGCTTGAACCAGGCCAAGGTTACATGTACTATTCCGCCAGCAGCACACCGAGGACGCTGGTCTTCCCGGCGGGTGCGAAATAGACCTGTTTTTCAAAATTCAAAAGAAAAGGCCAACGATTTTACTGCTGGCCTTTTTTCTGCAAAAAACATTAATAATGGAATTATAATTCTATTTTTGAAGCGATTTTCTTGAAAAACAGTCAAAGAACATAAGTCGATGAGAATGATACCGAAGTTAGCTTTACTGCTTGTCCTGCTGACAAGCACGTTTGGGATGAATGCCAACCCCATTGACATGAGCACCGCTCGCCAAGTTGGCATAAAGTTTATGAACGCCAATACCAATGTCCCTTTGCGAAACGTTAACCAAATCCAACTGGTGACCACCTACAACATCAGCCGAGGCGATGCAGCCTTCCACATCTTTAACACCCCCAATGGCTTTGTTATCGTTGCCGCCGACGACTGCGCCATGCCTGTCTTGGGCTATTCCGACGAGGGTCAGTTTGACGTGGAGAATATCCCGATTCAATTGCAGGACTATCTGCAAGGCTTTGTGAATCAGATACAATACGGCATTGAAAACCATCTGGAAGCAGATGAAGCCACGACCCAACAGTGGGAGTTGGTCCGGTCTATCGGTCGTCTCACCGATCAAAGAGCCACTACGGCGGTTGCGCCTTTGCTGACCGACACGTGGAGTCAGGACTGTTATTATAATGACAAATGTCCTGTAGATTCAAACGGTCCCTGTGGACATGTTGTTACTGGCTGCGTTGCTACTTCTTTCGCACAGATTTTGCACTATTGGGGCTATCCTGCTACTGGGAGAGGGTCGCACACCTATAAACCTTCAGGTTATCCCGTACAAATAGCCAACTTTGGGGCTACTTTTTACGATTGGGATAATATGCCCAATAGCCTGTCTTCCTCATCCTCTTCCACACAAGTCGATGCTGTTGCTACGCTGATGTGGCATTGTGGTGTGGCCGTTGAAATGATGTATGGTCCGACTGTTTCTCTCGCATCCTCCACTGATATTCCAGCGGCATTGGTGAATTATTTCGGTTATTCCAACGAGATGTCCATTGTCCACAGAAGCAATTATAACAATTCTAGTTGGTTGGCTTTAATGAAGAATTGTCTTGATACGAGTTGCCCAATTCAATATAGGGGTTCTGATGCAAATGGTGGTGGAGGTCATGCCTTTGTCTGTGATGGTTATGACTCCAACGATCTTCTGCACTTTAATTGGGGATGGGGTGGCACAGCCAACGGTTATTTTGCCAATGGCGCTTTAAATCCTCAAAGTTATGCATTCAATGTCAGTAATGCTGCCATCATCAACATTCGTCCTGGCTGCATTACAGGCACTACCTATCAGATAACGGCTACGACTGAACCTTCAGATGGAGGGGCCGTTAGCGGTGCCGGCACGTACGATTGTGGAGAAATCTGTACATTAACTGCAACTGCCATTGGTGATTATTCATTCATATATTGGACCGAGGATGGTGAGCTGGTTTCCTCTGAAGCCTCTTATTCCTTCATGGCTATGAACGACAGGAATTTGGTGGCTCATTTTGCACTGCCCTTCAACATCACGACTTCGGTTGGTCCTATAGGAGGCGGAACGGTGAGTGGAGGAGGAGTTTGCCACTATAATCAACAAGTCACCCTCACAGCAACACCCAACGAAGGCTATGTGTTCGACAAGTGGACTAAGGACGGTGAGAATTTTTCCTACTTTTCCACATTGAACTTGACAGTAACTGAGGGTGCGGAGTATATGGCATATTTTGAACCGATGGATGGCATAGTGATAGGAGAGGCAACTTCCTCCAGTACGTATCTCCCGACCAATAACCCGTATTCCCTGACACAGCAAATCTACACATCCGAGGAAATGGGAAGTGAAGCTTGCGAAATTTCCAGAGTGTCGTTTTTCAACACAGGGACATCCAAAACCCGTAACTTATCCATCTATATGGTCAACACCAACAAGACTGCTTTTAGTGGCACCTCTGATTGGATTACGGTCACAGAAGCGGATCAGGTATTCAGTGGCAGTGTTACTATGGTAGCAAAAGACTGGACAACCATTTATTTTGCCACACCATTTTCGTACAATGGATCGTCAAATGTTGCCCTGATAGTGGACGACAACTCAAACACAGCTAACTATGGTAGCATAAAATGCCGCACCTTTGAAACGGGTGAAAGTCAGGCCATTCGGATTTATGGTTCTGACACGGATTATGACCCCTACAATCCGTCTGGATACACTGGCAAGCTGATGACGGAGAAGAACCATGTCGTTTTCGGCATTCCAAGCTATGACTATACGGTAACGGTCATGGCCAATCCCGAAGAAGGGGGTGGGGTGATTGGAGGCGGCCTTTGCTACTCCAACCAGCCTATCACCCTTACGGCTACGCCGAACGAGGGCTATGTGTTCGACAAGTGGACTAAGGACGGTGAGAATTTTTCATACTTTTCCACATTGAACTTGACAGTAACAGAGGGTGCGGAGTATATGGCGTATTTTGAACCGATGGATGGCATAGTGATAGGAGAGGCAACTTCCTCCAGTACGTATCTCCCGACCAAAAGCCTATATTCCCTGACACAGCAAATCTACACATCCGAGGAAATGGGAAGTGAAGCTTGCGAAATTTCCAGCATATCGTTTTTCAACACAGGGACATCCAAAACCCGTAACTTATCCATCTATATGGTCAATACCAGCAAGACTGCATTTAATGGCACCAACGACTGGATACCGGTCACTGAGGCAAATCATGTGTTCAGCGGTAGTATTACCATGGCTGCAAAAAGCTGGACGACCATCTATTTTGCCACACCATTCTCCTATGATGGCTCTTCAAATGTTGCCCTGATAGTGGACGACAATACAAACACGATTAACAATGGTAGCATAAAATGCCGCACCTTTGAAACGGGTGAAAGTCAGGCCATTCGAATCTATGGTTCCGACACGAATTATGACCCCTACAATCCGTCTGGATACACTGGCAAGCTGATGTCAGAGAAGAACCAGATTGTCTTTGGTCTCGCTGCTCCAACTGTTATGCATACGGTTGATCTGGTTGAAGGCTGGAACTGGTTCAGCACGTACCTCGAGGTAGATGATCCTGTAACGATGCTCCAGATGGTGGAGGCGAGCCTTGGCGAGAATGGCATACAGATCAAGAGCAGCCAGGTCAACACGGAATACGATTCCGAGTGGGGCTGGTTCGGTGATTTGGACGACTTGGGAATGACCAATGAGCAGATGTACGCAATCAATGTCAGCGCCCTTTGTACGGTGACCCTGGAAGGAACGCCCGCCAATCCTGCGAACCATCCCATCACTATTGTTCATGGATGGAACTGGATAGGCTTCCCCAGCGGTGTTGCCATCAGCCTTGAAGAAGCATTTGCCGGCTTTGCTATAGAAGGAGACAAGATCAAGAACAGAGTAACCCAAATCGAATACGATCCTGAATGGGGATGGTATGGCGACTTCGAGACGCTCGAGCCAGGCCAAGGCTACATGTACTATTCCGCCAGCAGCACGCCGAGGACGTTGGTCTTCCCCGCTGGCGCGAAATAGGCCAGATCAGCCTTAGCTTAAACGCAAAACGGCCTTTCTCGAGAGAGGGCGGTCGTTTTTTGTTAGGGAATCACTTTGCGACTTTCAATAATTTGCGGTAATGTCAAATCCTGGTAAACTGTTGTTTTAAATCTAATAGCAATAATACTTCGTTTGATGAATGGTCTAGGATAATTCCATATATTTGCAGCGAATTTGAGTAAATCCCCTCGTTTTTAATTACCCATTTGAAAAAGACGAATAAAATCAACAAAACAAACAATTAACCAAATGAAAGTAAAAGATTTACATTTCAGAAAGGCGATGTGTGCCGCCTTGTTAGTCCTTCTGCTTAATGTGGTAGGATTGACGAATGCACTGGCCCAGGACTTTACCATAGACGACCTGAATTACTCCGTTAATTATGATGGTGTAACCGTAACTGGCCATGTGGATGGCCAAAATGCTACTGGTCTGTTAATGATTCCTGGAATTGTGACTTTTGAAGGAACGGATTATTATGTAACTCAAATTGGCGACGAGGCTTTCTATAACTGCAATGGTCTTTCGGACAACTTGATTATCCCTATTACCGTGACCACGATTGGCTTTGGTGCATTCGCTGGTTGCAGCGGCTTTACGGGCAATTTGATCATCCCGAATTCCGTGACCACGATTGGCTATAGTGCATTCGCTGGTTGCAGCGGATTCACCGGTTCGCTGACCATCCCCAATTCCGTGACGACCATTGAGGAAGCTGCTTTTTACGGCTGCAAAGGCTTCAATGGTGATTTAACAATCCCAAGTTCTGTGACCTCCATCGGAATGGATGCATTTTACGAATGCCCACTGGAATACATTACTGTAGCAGAAGATAACACGGTATACGACTCTCGTGACAACTGCAATGCTGTCATCGAAACCAGCACCAACGAATTGCTGATAGGCTCCTCGAACTCTGTTATTCCCAACTCCGTGACCTCTATAGGTCAGAATGCATTCTATGGTTGCACAGGCTTGACCTCAGTGACTATACCCAACTCAGTAACTTCAATAAACTCTGGTGCTTTTCGAGGATGCAGTGGCTTGATTTCGTTGACCATCGGCAACTCTGTTGAAGTTATTGGTGATTATGCCTTCGAGGATTGCACCAATATCTTTTGTGTCACTGTTCTCGCCGAAACCCCTCCTGCTGTGAATGAATATGGCAATGTTTTTGGCTCTTTGAGTACAGATACTCCTATTTACGTTCCTTGTGGTTTTGAGGAAGCATACGCTTCCTATTCATGGGGCGGATTCAGTAATTTCCATGGATTGTGTGGGGGAACGGTTACCGTGGTTGCCGACCCTGCGGAAGTTGGTATGGTTTCAGGCGGCGGAATATTTGAGGCTGACCAGACCTGCACGGTAATGGCAACACCTTTAGAAGGTTATACTTTCGCCACATGGACTTTGAATGGAATTGTGGTTTCCATCAATGCTGAATACACTTTTTATGTAGATAGCGATATGACTATTGTGGCACATTTTGTTCCCGATGCCAACATCATCTTCGCTGATGCCAATGTGAAATCTATTTGTGTTGCAAGTTGGGACACAAACAACGATGGAGAGTTGAGTTATGCGGAAGCGGCTTCTGTCAAGAGTCTTGGTGATGTGTTCAGATTAAATAAAGAAATTGTTTCATTTAACGAGTTACAGTATTTTATAGGATTGTCTTCCATTGGTCTTAATGCATCATCCAATGTTTATTGTTCATTTGATGGATGCAGTGGACTTACTTCTATTATCTTGCCAAATTCCTTGAACTCAATAGATGATTATGCTTTTTATGGTTGTAACAGTTTGACAGGTTCGCTGACCATTCCAAATTCGGTTACTTCAATAGGTAGATGGGCATTCTATCATTGTGGTTGGACTTCTGTTACCATGGGCAATTCTGTTACTAAAATAAGTAACAGTGCTTTCCTTAGTTGTAACAATTTAACCACTGTGACTTATGGCAATTCTGTGAATTGGATAGGTAGTGAGGCTTTTGCTGGCAGTAGTTTGAATGCAGTATATTACTTGGGGGATATTAATCAATGGTGCAAGATTTTTTTCTACGATGTTTTTTCTAACCCTCTGTACTATGCCCATAATCTGTATATTAATAATGAATTACTAACCGATTTGGTGATTCCTGAAACTGTGACGAGAATAAAACAATTTGCTTTTGAAGGTGCCACTTGCTTGACATCGCTGACCATCCCTAATTCTGTCACTGTTATTGAGCAGAGGGCTTTCAGTAGTTGCACAAATCTTGAATCCATAACCGTGTTTGCGGGAACGCCTCCTGCTCTTTCATCTTCATCCTTTTCTGGAGTCGACAAATCCATTCCCGTGTATGTGCCTTGCGGAAGTTTGGAAGCCTATCAGACTGCCACAGTCTGGAGCGATTTCACCAATATTCAGGAGAGTTGTTCGCAGCAAACCTTCACCCTTTCCCAAGGCTGGAACTGGTTCAGCACGTACATCGAAGTGGATGATCCGGTAACGATGCTCCAGATGGTGGAGGCAAGCCTTGACGAGAACGGCATACAGATCAAGAGCAGCCTGGTCAACACGGAATACGATTCCGAGTGGGGCTGGTTCGGTGATTTGGACGACGTGGGAATGACCAATGAGCAGATGTACGCAATCAATGTCAGCGCCCCTTGTACGGTGACCCTGGAAGGAATGCCAGCCAATCCTGCGAACCATCCCATCACTATTGTTCATGGATGGAACTGGATAGGCTTCCCCAGCGGTGTTGCCATCAGCCTTGAAGAAGCATTTGCCGGCTTTGCCATAGAAGGAGACAAGATCAAGAACAGAGTAACCCAAATCGAATACGATCCTGAATGGGGATGGTATGGCGACTTCGAGACGCTCGAGCCAGGCCAAGGCTACATGTACTATTCCGCCAGCAGCACATCGAGGACACTGGTGTTCCCTGTAGGTGCAAAATAGGCTCAACGAGCCTTAATTGAATGCAAAACGGCCGCTCTTAGAAGAAAGTGGCCGTTTTTGTTGTATGTGTCTGTCGCTTGGCTTCATCTTAGGTTAATTGTCAAGCTGCTTCCTGTAGTTCTTGGGCGAAATTCCGGCACTGGCCTTGAAGTACTTTTACTCATAGCTTTCGACCTTTTGCTTGTAAAAATACCATTATTTCCTTAATCAGGATAGGTTTTTCCGACTTTTTGCCATATTATTTCGTCTTTTGGTGGAAGATGTAACTGTTTTAATGTAATACTTTTGCGCAATTTTTTAATAGTATAATTATGAAGAAATTGTTATTCACATTAATGATTACCCTGGCCTGTTTGTTGGCCTGGGCAGACAACAGCGTCACCGTCACCTACAACGGCAATACGGCTACGGTGACCGTGGACGACAACGTGGCGCAGTATCTGACCGTCACGCAAAGTGGTGCACACGTTTCTATTGCTCAAAATAGCAGTGTGGCACAAGAAATCACCTACACGCTCACCGGCACATCAAGCAATGGTGAGTTCTATATGTCAGGCTCCTACAAGGCTACCATCGAACTGAATGGCCTTACGCTGACTAACTCGACTCCCGTTTACAGCGGAGCCGCTGTTCACATCCAGAACGGCAAGCGCATCAACGTGAAGGTCGTTACGGGTACCACCAACACCCTCACTGATGCGGCAAGCGGCTCGCAGAAAGGCTGTCTCTACGTGAAGGGGCATGCTGAATTCAAACAGCAAGGTACACTTAATGTAGTGGGTAACAAGAGTCATGCCATTAAGGCGGGCGAGTACATCTCCGTCAAGAATGCCACTATCAACATTACCTCAGCCGTGGATGACGGCATTTCATGCAACCAGTATTTCCTTATGGAGAGCGGTAGCATCAATATCAGCGGCACAAGCGACGACGGCATCCAGTGCGACCTTGACGGCGAAACCTCAACGGGTATGACTATCGACCACGAGGAAGAGGATTCGGGCAATGTTTATGTCAGTGGCGGCTCAATTACTATCAATAGCAATGCCATCGCTGCTAAAGGCATTAAATGCCAGGGTGATGCCTACATTTCCGGCACCGCCGTCATCGATGTTACTACCACAGGCAAAGGCGAGTGGGACGCGACCGACCAGGAGACCAACGCGGCTTGCGGATTGAGTGCAGACGGCGACATCAACATCAGCGGAGGTACTATCACGCTTAAAGCCACTGGATCGGGCGGTAAGGGTATGAAATGCGACAACGTGTTGAACATCAGCGGCGGCGACATTACGGTTTCTACCTCCGGTGGCCTATATTACAACAACGGCAACGGCACCGAAAACACCAACTACACTTCCAACACCGATTGGGTCGACAATAAATACTATTCGGCAGCGAAAGGTATCAAGGCCGGCTATAAGGACGAATCGGGCGACAACACCATTTGCTACGGCGGCATCAACATCAGTGGAGGCACCGTCTATGTTACCACAACGGGGCGCAATGCCGAAGGAATCGAGAGTAAGAATTACCTCAACGTCACAGGCGGCGAAACCACGATTGACGCCTACGACGATGGCATCAACGCGGCACAAGACCTGTACATCACAGATGGCTATCTTTATTCTCGTTCCAGTAACAATGACGGAATTGACGCCAACGGCAATGTGGTCATTGAGGGCGGCCTTATTTATGCCATCGGTGCTGCCTCGCCCGAAGTGGCCATCGATGCCAACTCCGAGGAAAACAAGAAATTCCATTTCAATGGCGGTGTCCTCATCGCTGTTGGCGGACTGGAATCGGGCAGCACCCTCGCACAGACTTGTTATCAAACCTCCTCGGTGAGCAGTAACACTTGGTACTCGATGACTTATGGAAGCAATGTCATAGCTTTTTTAACCCCAACCACCAGTAGCGGTGGCGGTGGTTGGAACCCCGGTGGTGGTCCTGGCGGCGGTGGCAATTCCTCTGGATTGGTGGTTTCAGCTCCATCTACACCGACACTCAAGAGCGGTGTCACAGTCAGTAATGGAACACCTGTTTTTTATGGCCCTAAAAGTTATCTTAATGCCACGGTCACAGGTGGTTCCAGCGTCTCGCTCAGCCAATACTCCAGTGGTGGAGGAACCTCAGGCTCCTATCAAGTCACGGCAACTGCCAATCCTTCGGCAGGTGGCACGGTAACTGGAGCAGGCACCTATACTGGCCATACATTGTGTACCCTTATCGCCACGGCCAATGCGGGTTACACCTTTGTCAACTGGACGAGAAATGGAAGTGTGGCTTCGACCGATCCCACCTATAGCTTCTATGTTACGGAAAACACAACCTGCGTGGCGAACTTCGCACAATCACTGCCGTCCTACACTGTTAACGTTACGGCAAATCCGACCGCAGGAGGACGCGTCACTGGAGGAGGGTCCTACACTCAAGGCTCCACAGCCACCTTAATTGCATCAGCCAACAGCGGCTACGCTTTCACCAACTGGACTAAGGATGGCAGTGTGGTCTCCACCAATGTCTCCTATAGCTTCACGGTGACGGAGAATGCTTCGTACGTGGCTAACTTCACGGCTCTCCCGCAATATGCCATTACTGTCACGGCCAACCCATCAGAGGGTGGTACTGTGACTGGTGCGGGCAGTTATTATGAGGGTGCTTCCGCCACCCTGACTGCCACGGCAAACCGAGGCTATGCCTTTGTTAATTGGACGAAAAACGGTACTCAAGTGTCTACAAATCCGAGCTACACCTTCACGGTGACAGCCGCAGGCAACTATGTGGCCTACTTCGAGACTGCAACGACCCACAGCGTGACGTGCGGCGAGGTTGAGGGCGGCACAATCAGTGCTAACCTTAGCACAGCCTATCCTGGCGACGTAGTCACTTTGAGTGCAACCCCAGCAACAGGTTACTACTTCGGCGAATGGACGGTTACAGCGGGCAACCAAAGCATCACGGTGACGAACAACCAGTTCACGATGCCCAATAGCGATGTCACAGTGAGTGCCACGTTCGTCCAAGGCTTTACCGTCACTTTGGCCGACGCAACCAACGGCACCATCAGTGCTACTCCGACCAACTGCGTTCCTGGCACTACGGTTAACCTGAGCTCCACCCCAGTTTCGGGGTACAGTCTCAATAATTGGGTGGTCTATAAGACTGGTGATGTAAACACTACTGTCGCCGTCAACGGTAACAGCTTCACTATGCCGGGTCATGATGTCACGGTAGTCGGTATCTTCGGTGCACCTCAAGGCGGAGAGGTGACCATCGGTAGTGGGACGAACACCTCGTCGAACCTGCCTACCAATGTATGGTACAAATACACCACTTCACAACAGATCTACACCGCGGCCGAGGTTGGGGAGGCAGGCACCATTACCGCCGTCAGCTTCAATTACAACGGCAATGCCACCTCAGGTAACAGGACGCTTGACATCTACATGACTCATACGACAAGTTCAACGTTGTCGACTTGGGTTGCAGTAACCTCTGCCAGCAAAGTTTATTCAGGCACTCAGACTTTCACCTCAGCTGGTTGGTACACCATTACATTGGATACGCCATTTGAATACGATGGCACAAGCAACATCATGATTACGGTGGACGACAACACTGGGGATTATACAGGCTCAAGCGGTAGAGCTTTTTATGTCTACGAAACGGGATCCACAAGAGCCATCTACAAACAAAGTGACAGCTACAACCTGACTCCGATGAGCCCTCAGTCAGGCACCAGTTACAATGCTAACACTAGCACAAGTAATAACCAGATTATGTTCACCAAGGCAACCAGTGGAGGTAGCGAATCGTTGTCGGTCTCTCCTAATGCTTTGAGTGATTTCACCTATGTGCAAGGCGAAGGCCCGTCAACTACCAAGACCGTCACTTTGGTTGCTTGTATTGCTGAAGACATCATCGTAACTGCCCCCGAGCATTTCGAGGTGAGTGACGAGGAGAACGGCATCTACGGTTCCATGTTGACCATAGCCGCGAGCAGGGGCAACCGCGAGACGCAAACCTACGACTTCGAGGGCGGCTGGCAGAACTGGACGACCTTTCAAGGCAGCACTGGCAATTCGCCACACAATTGGATGCATAATACGGAGTTTGTTGCATACGCCAACGGAAGCCAAATAGTCCCAGTATGTCACAATTCCTCTGCTGGAATGATGCTTTCCGAATCTTACATTTCCGCTTCTACATCGGGCGGTTCTGCTTATGGTGCTGTCACTCCCGACAACTACCTTGTTTCTCCTCAGATACAGTTAGGCGGCAGCATGACCTTCTATGCTGCGTCACGAATGAGCGACTATCCTGCGGAGAAGTTCTCCGTGATGTTATCGGAGTCGGGCAACACCAGTGTCAGCGACTTCACGCATACATTGCTGACGGTGACATTGTCGGATAATAGCTGGAATGAATACAACGTCGATTTGAGTGCATACAGCGGCATGGGCTATATAGCCATCCGACACTACGACTGCTATGACCAACATTTGCTCTATGTAGATGACATCACCATCGTGGAGGGCGGTTCCGTGAACCCGGATCCAGATCCCGACCCGACAATAGAACTCCAGATGGCTAACGTGTATGTCCGCCTGAAAGGCGGCCTCAGCCAAGGCAACTATGAAAATGAGACCCTTACTGTGGCCACAGGCGACCTCATTTCCAATGTCAGCTTGAGCGGCACGGTGACGCAACCTTCGCAGTACACCCAGACCATCGAGTTGGTTGAAGGTTGGAACTGGTTCAGCCTGTGCGTTGAGGTAGAGGATCCGGTTGCGATGCTGCAGGCAGTTGAGGCGGCCTTGGGCGAGAACGGTATCCAGATTAAGAACAGCCAGGTCAACACGGAATACGATTCCGAGTGGGGCTGGTTCGGCGACTTGGACGACATGGGAATGACCAATGAGCAGATGTACGCAATCAATGTCATCGCCCCCTGCACAGTGACCGTGGAAGGCATCCCCGCCATTACTGGAAACCATACCATCACAATCAATCAAGGTTGGAACTGGATTGGTTTCCCCAGCACCGTGGCCATCAGCCTTGAAGAAGCCTTTGCCGGCTTTGCCCAAGAAGGGGATAAGATCAAGAACAGAATAACCCAAATAGAATACGATCCTGAATGGGGCTGGTTCGGCGACTTCGAGATGCTAGAGCCTGGCCAAGGCTACATGTACTATTCCGCCAGCAATACGCCGAGGACGCTGGTCTTCCCCGCAGGCTCGAAATAGTCCGTACGCACTTGATTAACTGAATGTAAAACGGCCGTTCTCGTATGAGGGCGGCCGCTTTATGTGTGTGTCGCTTGATAAAAAACAGAAGGAGGCAAAAAAAACCTTTACAACCATTTGCCTTTGAATTTTTATTAAATTTGGCGCGCTATTTTCAATAAATAGATGAGCAAATTTAGTCTACATATAAATACTATGACTTGTGACAATGACAGCTTCTGGCCTCTAGCTTTTGGCTTCTGGCAGCTTATAGAAAAGCTTATGAGTTTACTTCTATTATTGAGCTGCCAGTAGCCAATGGCCAGTAGCTAATAGCCATAACCATAGTCAATGGTCATAGTCTAAGTCAAAACAAATATGAGCTTTTATTTTTAACAGTTACTTAAATGCAAAGAAGTCGATTTATGAAAAGATTTATCCTGTTGATTACGGCATGTTTCTGTCTTGTCAGTGCTCATGCCGCCTATTTGAAAGATGTCCCGAAGACACTAACCCAACCTGATGGCGCCGTGTTGCATTGTTATGCGTCTGGAGACGAATTCTTCAACTACCTCCACGATGCGGATGGATTCACCATTATGCAACATCCCCAAACGGGTTTTTACGTTTATGCCGACAAACGTGACGGCCAACTGGTTGCCACAGAGTTTGTAGCCGGCAGGGTAGACCCTGCCAGCAAAAACCTGAAGCCTTTCAATCTCATTTCTCCCCAGGAATGGATGGCAAGGAGGAAAGCCTGGCAAGATAAGGAAACGCTGATTAATCGGGATGCCCCCAATCATGGCACGCTTAACAACATCTCCATCTTCATTCGTTTTTCTGACGATGGAGAATTCACCAATTCCTATTCTTCCATTGACAAAATGTTCAACGACGTGTCGGAGAATGCCATTTCCATGAGGTCCTATTTCAGGGCGGCTTCGTATGGTGCCATAGAGATTCCGACCTACTTTTATCCGGGACATAATGGCGAGACCATCATCTCCTACAAAGACAGCCATCCTCGTAGTTATTATCAGCCATACAATGCTTCCAATAATCCCAATGGCTATCAAAATGAAGATGACAGAAGGGAACGTGAGTTTTCCTTATTGGAAAGGACTGTGAATTACATCAATGCCAACTACCCCGTTCCCACAAGCTTGAACCTCGACTATGATAATGATGGACTTGTCGACAATGTCTGCTTCATCGTTCGCGGTGACGTTGGTGAATGGAGTTCCTTGCTTTGGCCTCACAAATGGAGCTTGTATGACAGAACAGTCAGGATTAATGGCAAGCGCGTCTATACATTCAATTTCCAACTGGCTGATGCTGCGGGCTATTTCAACACTTCAACGATGTGTCACGAGATGAACCATTCGTTGAGCGCTCCTGATTTATACCACTATTATTATGGGACAGACATCTCCCCAGCAGGCATTTGGGATTTGATGGAGTCCACAACGATGCCTCCCCAACACTGCGGTGCCTATATGAAGATGAAATATGGCCATTGGATAGATGACATTCCTGAAATCACACAGGCTGGAACATATACCCTAAATCCCATTAGCTCTGCTACACCGACCAATGTGGCCTACAAAATACAGTCGGACGACCCCAACCAATACTATGTGTTGGAATATCGTGACAACACTTCGTTGTTTGAGACAGGGTTGCCTGGGTCCGGACTTCTTGTTTATCGTATCGACACCCGTTTCGATGGAAATGCTTCATACGATCCAGCCAATGGCGTTTATGATGAAGTCTACATTTTCAGACCCGGAGGTTCCTCCTCTATGAATGGCAATCTGAACAATGCGTATTTCAGTTCCAATGTCGGAAGGGACGAATTCAGCGCTTCATCGGATGCCTATCCGTTTTTCACCGATGGCACTATAGACAATAATTTCAGGATTTACAATATCACGAATGCGGGAAACACCATTTCCTTCACCTATGGCGTTTCTGCCGTTTGTGACCCTCCAATGAATCTGGTCGCCTCTGTTGACGGCAAAGACGTGTCTTTGTCATGGGATGCAGCCATCAATGCACAGTCCTATAACATTTATAGGAACGGAACGTTTATCGGCAATACAAGTAGTTTAACTTATCTCGACTGCAACTTACCCTATGCGACTTACACTTATTTCTTGAAAAGTGTTGACGCAAGTGGTTTGTTTTCAGCCTCTTCTGAAACGGTTACTGTAGATGTCACGTACCTGCAAGTTGTTGCCGAGCATTATCCGAATGCCAACAATGTAAATAGCCCTTATGTAAAGGTACATTGGTACAACGACCGCTCTTTATATAACGTCTACCGCAGCAGTTGCGACGGTGGAGACGAGGAACTGATTGCCGAAAACGTGACAGGGAACCAATATATAGACTACGCATGGGCAGGATTGACGCCGGGCTCTTATAAATATGGTGTCAGTGTTGTGAATGGCAGAGGCAAGTCTGGTGAAATCCATTGGAATGATTCCCACGTAGCGTTGAATCACCATACGCTTGACGTTTCAGTTTCTCCTGTACCTGTCTCTGGCAATTTTGGAGAACCGTCTCGTGTGACTGATGACGACGGTTGGCTTTATTATGATAATGGCACGTATGCTACGTCATTAGGTACGGGCGGTAGCACTTTTTATTGGGGGATTATGTACCCAAGTGATATGCTGTCATCTTACACAGGCAGTAGCTTATCGAAAGTGGCTTTATACGAAAACTCCTTTAATACTGAATCAATTAACCTTGACATATATTTGGGCAGCATACCGTCATCTAGCACACTGGTGTATTCCGATGTTTTCATTCCGATGGGCGGCAATGCCTTCCATGAGATTACGCTGAGTCAAGCGGTCGCCATTGATGGGACACAGAATTTGTGGATTGTTTTCAGCGAATACGGCACCTATCCGGCCAGTGCCAGCACTGACTCGGGTGATGCCAATGGCCGTTGGATTAGTTTTGACGGCAGCAATTGGATGGATTTAGCCAGTGTAGGTGGATCGGGTTATTGTTGGATGATTCGCGGCTATGTTGAAGAAATAATCGAAACCATGTGGTCCAACTGCATTGAGAAGACAAGTGTGTCTCAACAGACCATCGCGTTGCAAACCGGCTGGAACTGGATTAGTACCTACATCGAGGTGGAAGATCCCATTGAAATGCTTCAGGCTGTTGAAGCGGGACTGGGCGAGAATGGAATACAGATTAAGAACAGCCAGGTCAACACGGAATACGATTCCGAGTGGGGATGGTTCGGCGACTTGGACGACATTGGAATGACCAATGAGCAGATGTACGCAATCAATGTCAATGCCCCTTGCACGTTGACCGTGGAAGGAACACCCGCCAATCCCGAAGACCATCCCATCACAATCAATCAAGGTTGGAATTGGATTGGATTCCCCAGCGGTGTTGCCATCAGCCTTGAAGATGCCTTTGCCGGCTTTGCCATAGAAGGAGACAAGATCAAGAACAGAGTAACCCAAATCGAATACGATCCTGAATGGGGCTGGTTTGGTGACTTCGAGACGCTGGAGCCTGGTCAGGGCTATATGTACTATTCCGCTAGCAGTACGCAGAGGACGCTGATCTTCCCCTCAGGCGCAAAATAGGCTCAATCAGCCTTAACTGCACGCAAAACGGCCGCTCTCTGATGAGGGTAGCCGTTTTTGTTTATGTCGTTTTGGAATAGGGAATCTCTTAGAAATTTTGACAAAGCCCTTGATAATTGAATTTTTTCCCCTAAATTTGAAGCGTCTTTAACCAGCAATTACAAACCAACAAAAATACCACACTATGAAAAGATTTTTACCTATCCAAAAAGGAGCTCTCGTCCTCCTCCTGGCTCTCTTCGCGGGCTTGGGAACGGCGTATGCGTACAGCTTCTCAGCGGTTTGCTCCACCGGGCAGACCCTCTATTACAACATTACTGATGCCACCAACCATTATGTGGAGATAACTTGTCCGGGAGCGCCTGATGCTACTGGTTGGGCGGGATACACCCAACCCACGGGAAACATCACTCTGCCCAGCTCTGTCACCTATAATGGATACACCTATTATGTGAAAGCGGTTGGTGATTATGCTTTCTATGCTTGCATCGACTTAACGGGTTCGTTGTCCATCCCTAATGGCGTGACCTCGATTGGTAATTATGCTTTCAATAGTTGCTACTCCTTCACAGGCAGCTTGACCATTCCGAATTCCGTGACCATTATTGGCGATTATGCTTTCCGGAATTGCTATCATTTGACAGGTTCTCTGGCCCTCCCGAATTCCGTGGTCTCGATTGGCGATTATGCTTTCTATAATTGTAGGGATTTTACGGGTTCGCTGACCCTCCCGAATTCCGTGACCACAATAGGTAATGGTGTTTTCTATCGTTGTAGGGGTTTTACGGGCTCACTGACCCTTCCGAATTCCGTGACCACAATAGGTAATGATGCTTTCTTTGGTTGCACGGGCTTTGATGGTTCGCTGACCATTCCGAATTCCGTGACCACAATAGGTATTAATGCTTTCTATGAGTGCAGCGGTTTCACAGGTTCGCTGACCATTCCGAATTCTGTGACCACAATAGGTAATAGTGCGTTCTCATGGTGTACTAACTTTTCGGGTACACTAATCCTTAGCAATTCCTTGACCACGATAGAGAATTACTCTTTTTATCACTGCGAAAGCTTAACGGGTTCGTTGATCATTCCGAATGCAGTGACTTCGATTGGAGAAAACGCATTCGGCAGTTGCGGTTTTACGGGCTCACTGACCCTCGGTAATTCCGTGACCTCGATTGGAGACTTTGCTTTCGATGCTTGCCACGGCTTCACAGGTTCGCTGACCATTCCCAATTCTGTAACCACAATAGGAGTAAGGTCTTTCTATGCTTGTGATGGCATGACGGGTACGCTGACCCTCGGCAATTCCGTGACCACGATAGACGACTGGGCTTTCAATAGTTGCACTGGCTTCACCTCCATCATAGTGTATCCTGAGACACCGCCAGACTTGGGTGAATACGTGTTTGAATGGGTGTCACCTACGATTCCTGTGACAGTGCTATGCGGCTCATTGGAGGATTATCAGACGGCTCCGGGATGGAGTGCTTTCAGCAATTGGGATTGTACTATGTGTGTGCCCCAAAGCCTGCCTTATGCCTATGGCTTTGAGGATGAAGATGAATTCGGCTGCTGGACGATGCTGAGTTGCCACACCAATACAGGAAGAGATGCGGATGCCGCAGTCAACGGCAACTATGTTTTTCAGTTCTGGTACACCGAAAATCCGCCGCAATACCTCGTCTCGCCCGAGCTTGAATGCACTTCAGATGTTGACGTGTCGTTCCGTTATAGGAATGAAGGTAACGAATGGCCCGAGACCTTCCAGGTGGGTTACTCCACCACCACCAAGTCACCCGACGCCTTTACCTGGGGCGATGAGTTGACGGCCGAAAACAGCAGATGGATGCATTATGAGAACATCTTCCCCGCAGGAACCAAGTATGTTGCCATCAAGCATCTCTCATACGACCAAAATGTGCTCTTCCTCGACAACTTCAGCTTTGAGCCTGTGCTTTCCTGTTCCGAACCATCTGGTCTGACGGTTGCCAACATCACCTCCAATTCGGCCGACTTGTATTGGACAGGCGACCAAGACAGCTATAATGTCAGATACAGGATGGTTCCTGGTGGTTCATGGGAAACCGTCAGTTTCGGGGACAACTTCGAGAGCGACCTCGGCAACTGGACTTTGATTGATGCCGATGGCGACGGACATAACTGGAGCTTGAACTCCGATTTGCATCTTAACGTTTCTCCGTATGGAGGAGATGACATGGTGGTTTCCGAGAGCTGGATATACACTGATGGCGGGTTGGATCCCGACAATTTCCTTGTCACGCCACAAGTGGTCTTGGGCGGAACCGTCACCTTCTGGGCTAGTGCTGCGGATCCTGTATATTGTGCCGAACACTTTGGCATTGCGGTCTCAACTAGCAGCAATATCGACCCGGCCGACTTTACTATGGTCCAAGAATGGACAATGACTGCCAAAGGCGAACTTCACGATGGCCCTCGCGGTACCCGTAGCGATAACACATGGTATCAATATACGGTTGACTTGAGTGCTTATGCCGGACAAACTGGCTACATCGCCATCCGTCACTTCAATTGCCCTGATCAGGACGCTTTGTGTGTTGACGATTTCTCCTATGGTAATGAGATTTCCAGCAACACCCTTGTGGGACTGAACTCCTTGACGACCTACGAGGTCCAGGTACAGCACATTTGTCCATACGGCTTCAGCGAATGGAGCGAGCCTGTCAGTTTCACCACCGCTATTCCTACCTTCCCCTACGGTGATTATATAGGTAAAGCCTTATACGATGTGCAAACGAACTTTGGCGCTCGTACTTGGACGCATGTCTGGCCCGACGGGAAGGTAAACTTTGCCTTCATGACGGCATCCATAAAGGGTTATAGTGACCGAGGCACGGGTATCGGTACGTATGATTCCGCCAATGATGTTTGGATTCCTTCTATGGGACGGGTTGAAAACGAGAGGACTGGCTTCGGATCCATCGCCCAGTATGGCGCAAGCGGTATCGTTGTTGCAGCCCACATGAATACAAGTAACATCTATATCATTCCTGACAAGGATGACATTGCAACGGGATCGGCGGTCAAGGTGGGTAGCTTGGATTCTACCCATGAACCATATTGGCCGAATGTGATGACCTCTGGTGCCAATCGCGACATCATCCATGTCATCGCCCAGGGCTCTGACGACTTTGTGGTGTACTATTTCCGTTCGCGGGATGGAGGCCAAACATGGGACAGGCAGAACGTGATCCTGCCTTATATGGGGACGGACTACTGCATTAATTGGAGGGTCAACTGTTGCTATTGGATGGAGACCACGGACGACAACTGCCTTGCCCTGGTGGTGAACAATCCGTGGAGCGACGGCATGGTGCTCTATAGCTACGATGATGGCGATACTTGGGAAAGAAAGGTGTTCTACAAGCATCCTGACCCGTTCGGTTTATTTGAGGATCCCATTTATTATCCTCGATGGACTTCGTGCCAATGGGACAATCAGCACCATCTGCATGTGCTCTATGAGTTAGGCACTTTGGATAGCAATAATGAGCATTTGGACTTGGGTGGTGTGGCTTACTGGAATGAAACCATGCCATACAATGCCAATGGCACCACGGTGAGTGCGTTTGAGGGGAACCTCGTTCCTGGCCAGCCGTTTGTGATGGAGTCGGCCTATTTGGAAAACGACATTTACCGTTCGTGGTGGCATTATACCGATGCCACCCATGAGATGTGGCCTGAATATATGGGCTATCTCGCCCCGTTGACCGATGACGGCGATCCTGAGGATCCCTATCAAGCCAGCGAATTCAACATCGAGAATGAGGATCTTGGGCAGCATGGGTATTACCGGAGTGGTGTCTGTGGCTACCCTGTGCTTTGCATGGTGCCTAACAGCGATGAGATGGTTGCCGTGTGGAGCGCTTTGGATGAGAACCATATGGATGTGAACGGAAACTATTATTACAAGATTTTCGCCTCCTACTCCAAAAACAAAGGTGCAACATGGTCGCCGATGGTTCAGCTGACCAAGGACTTTGATAATGCCGAATTTGTCTATAACCAGGCTGCCGTAGTGGGACGCAAACTAGTTATCGCCACCCAAACCGATGGGGAAACGGGTACTTATTATAATGGTTATTATGATACGGATACGGATGTTTACGACAGCTATTACTTGGGCATGGTGTTTGATTTGGATGATTTGTTTGACACCAGCTCGTCTGTCCAAACGATTGCGTTGTCGGCCGGTTGGAACTGGTTCAGCACCTACATTGAGGTGGAAAATCCCATCGAGATGCTTCAGGCTGTTGAAGCTGCCTTGGGCGAGAACGGTATTCAGATCAAGAGCAGTCTGGTCAACACGGAATACGATTCCGAATGGGGCTGGTTTGGTGACTTGGACGACGTGGGAATGACGAACGAGCAGATGTACGCAATCAATGTCAGTGCCCCTTGCACGTTGACCGTGGAAGGAACACCCGCCAATCCCGCGAACCATCCCATTACAATCAAACAAGGTTGGAACTGGGTTGGCTTCCCCAGCAGTGTTGCCATCAGCCTTGAAGAAGCCTTTGCCGGCTTTGCCCAAGAAGGTGACAAGATCAAGAACATATCAGCTCAAATCGAATACGATCCTGAATGGGGCTGGTTCGGCGACTTCGAGAACCTGGAACCCGGTCAAGGTTACATGTACTATTCCGCCAGCAGTACGCCGAGGATGCTGGTCTTCCCCGCAGGCGCAAAATAGGCCTAACCAGTCTTAACTAAACGCAAAACGGCTGCTCTCTTAAGAGGGCGGCTGTTTTTCATACTGAACCCTGAAAGTGGTACAAAAACTTTCGGGGTTTATTTTTTATGTGAAAAACAAACAATTTTTTCAATTTTGTTTTCATCACGTTTTTCTTTTCGTACTTTTGCCTAATTTGAACAGAAAGGTAAACATAAATACATTGAATAATGAAAAAAGCTATTATTCTTCTACTTTCCATGGTGATTAGTGCGAGTGTTATGGCTCAACAAAGCATCCAACTACGTTCGACGGACAAAGCCGAATGTGTAAAAAGTGACATGACGAGCCTGAAGGCTAAGTTTTCGTTTTCAGGCATAGAGGCTTATGAGCTGCAAAGCGAGCGTGGCGTTTTCTCTACGCTTGCTATGCCTAATACTGTCATCGGTGGCAACGAGGGAGACCCTCAGATTCCTGTCGTGAACCAGCTCATCGCCATTCCATTTGGTGCTACACCCAGCATCCGCGTGACAAGTTATTCCACAACGGATTACAATCTTGAGGAATACGGCATTCACACCTTGTCGCCTCGTCAACCTGAGGCATGGAAAGACGAAAGGTTAGAAAGTATTCCTTTTGTCTATAACCAAGCCGCTTATGAGACCCGAGGTCTCCGTTCGGAGCCTATGGTACGCGTTGGTATGGAAGGTGTCATGCGTGGTGTTCAAGTGGGACAGATGAGCATTGAGCCCATCAGTTATGACCCCGTCAACAACAGAATTCGAGTGTTCAATGACATCGAAGTGGAAGTCAGTTTTGATGGCGCAGATACCAGAACCACAGAAGAAATGTTGGTGAAGACCTACAGCCCATATTTCACTGGCATTTACGACCAGTTGTTCAACGGTCGTGCCCTTAGGGACATCTACGATGAGCATCCTGACCTTTGGACTGCTCCTGTGAAGATGCTGGTCATCGCCAATCGTATGTTTGAAAACTGCATTCAGAATTGGGTGGCATGGAAGACCTTGAAGGGCATCTATGTGGATGTCAACTATACCGATGTTATCGGCACTACCGCAGAAGAAATTCAAAGTTTCATTCGTGACAAGTACGCCCAAGATGCGCCCACTTTCCTGATGATCATGGGTGACCAAAACCAAGTGGCGCCCTCGGGTATTGGAAGCAAGACCGCCTGCGTTACCGACCTTTTATATTCAAGCGTTGACGATGACCAGTTCCCGGATATGTTCCATAGTCGTTTGTCAGCAGAGACCGTTGCTGAAATGACGGCTATGCTCAATAAAGGTATGGAATACGAACAGTACACTATGCCCGATCCAAGCTATTTGAATAATGTGCTTTTTGTTGCGGGTTATGACAATACGGGTTGGGACCTTACCGTGGGTCGTCCCACCGTTTGGTATGCTACCAATTATTATTACAATGCCAATCACGGTTTTGCCAATGTCAATGAATTTAGTCATGGCTCCTTTGATAACTGCTACACCTATTTGAACTCTGGTGTCGGTTTTGCGAACTATACGGCCCACGGCACCGAATCAAGCTGGATGAATCCAGAATTCACTGTTGACGATGTCAACAACCTGACCAATGAGCACAAGTATTTCTTGGCTATGGGAAACTGCTGTAAAACTGGAAACTGGGGCTTTGAATCGCCCTGTTTTGGAGAGGTTATGGTGCGAGCAGAAAACAAGGGCGCATACGCCTATATCGGTTCTTGCCCAAGTACTACTTGGTACAACGACTATTATTTCGGTGTGGGCGCCACTACCCATGCCGACGGCACTATGCCTACCTTCGAAGAGACCACGATGGGTTGCTATGATGCCATTTGGAGAGACGATGCCTACCATACCGTTTGCGCCATTCTTTACACTGGTAATCTTGCAGGCAATGCCGCCCGAGCCCTTGGTTATGCTGTTCATTGCAATCCGCTCTATTATTGGCAAGCCTATCATGTGTTGGGAGATGGTTCCATCATGCCGTATCGTGTGCAACCTACGGCCAATAATGTAAGCCATTTGGACATTCTACCTATTGGCATTGACACCTATGAGGTGGATGCAATTCCTGGTTCTTATGTGGCCATCAGTAAAGATGGTGTGCTTCTCGGCACCGCACTTGTGGGAGAATCGGGTAGGGCATACGTCCCCATTACTCCGGTTACTACGAGTTGTAATGTCACCATTTGCGTGACGGCACCCCAACGTATCCCTTATATTGTCACTGTTCCTGCTGCTACCATTGAAAGTGCATATATCTCTGCCGACAGCTTCACTCCAACTAACGCCCATGTCGGTGACACCGTCAACCTAAGCATTAACTTCAAGAACGTAGGCACAGAATCCACAGTAGGAACCACCACTGTTGTATTGACCACGGAGGATTCCAGTGTCGACATTATCAACCACACCAATACTTTCGAGGCTTTGGCCGCTGAAGCCATTACAACCGTGAGCGGTTTTCAGTTCAGCATTGCTTCAGGTGTGAACGATGGCACCCAAGTGACTATCCACTATGCCGCAACCAATGGGGATGATACTTGGGAGGGCAACATCGTTGTCAATGCCCATGAGGCTGTATTAGCCTATCAAAACATGCATTGGGATGGCGTTTTTGTCCCAGGAGAGACGATTACTTTGACCGCCAAGTTTAAGAACAGAGGCCATTATCAAGCTACCAATGCCGTGGCTACGATGAGCTCTGCCAGTGACTATGTCACCATCTCCAATCCAACCATCATTGTGGGTGCAATTGCAGCAGATGAGGAAGTGACATGCCAGTTCACAGCCACCATAGCAGCCGATTGCCCAGAGAACGAGCAAATTCCCGTTACCTTCACTTTGGAAGCTGATGGCGGGCTTGCAATACAAGGCCATGAGACCTTGAAAAATACATGTAATGTCATCTTTGAACTTAGTGACTCATATGGTGACGGTTGGGGCGGTAACAAGTTGACCGTTTCCTTCGATGATGGCAGTGAGTCGCAAGAGCTTACCATTGAAAAAGGTGGCGGAGCATTTTACACTATGGAAATCGGCAACGGAGTGCATGTGACATTGACATGGCATTCGGCCAGTTTTGCCAATGAATGTTCTTTTGTCGTGAAATATGAGAATGACTTCGTGATTTATCAAACGAGTGGTACACCAACCGCAGGTGTTCTCCATGAGTTTGACTGCAACTGTACTTCAGCATATCAAATCTTTACCGTAACTGCTGTTGCAGATAATGAAACGCACGGCACGGTCATTGGTGGAGGCGTGTTCGATTATGGTCAGAGTTGTACCGTGACCGCCACGCCTGCCGAAGACTATTTATTCATCAATTGGACCCAAAACGGCGAAGTGGTTTCATACACTCCTTCCTATACCTTCTTTGTCGTGGCCGACGTGGATTTGGTGGCCAATTTCATTGAAGGCCGCGTGATTGGTGACGGAGGCGATGCAACGAATGAATATCTTCCAAGTATTAGTTTGTACAAAAACACGCTTTCTGAACAAATCTACACTGTCGAGGAATTGGGTGATGCGGGTGTCATCACCAGTATTGCTTTCTATAACAGTGGGACAGAGAAGACGCGTAACTACGATTTCTATTTGAAGGCCACATCGAAGAGCTCCTTTACTGGAAACAGGGATTGGGTCAACGTCTCTGCTTCCGACAAGGTGTTTAGCGGCAGCGTCACTATGGTTGCCAATGATTGGACGGTCATTACATTGAATCCTGCATTCTTTTATGATGGTCAGTCCAATGTGGTACTTGTCGCCGACGACCATACTACTTCAACCAGCAGTGGTATGAAGTGCCGTGTGTTTGATGCCCCTAGCCAGACTCTCCGTGTCTTTAGCGAGAGCACAAATTACGACCCGATGAACACTTCAGGCTATTATGGGACACTTATGAATGTGAAGAACCAAATCCGTATCACCAAAATGGCTCCATCAACCGAGCCCATCAACATTGAGGTGAGTGCCAGCCCTATTCAAGGAGGTACGGTAACGGGGGGTGGTTTGTACAACTTTGGCGAACCTTGCACGGTTACGGCTACAGCCAATACAGGCTATTATTTCATTGGTTGGACCGAAAATGATGAAATGATCTCAAATGATTCGGAAATCAGTTTTGTGGCTCTTAGCGATAGGAATCTTGTGGCCACATTCATTCAAGCTATTGAAATTGGTGAAGGTAGTACAACCAATAACTATCTGCCTAGTTACAGCTATTACAATTATACTATGACTCAGCAGATATACACAGCCGAAGAAATCGGCGCGGCAGGAACTATCTCCTGCATTGCCTTCTACAACGAAGGAGTGGAGAGAACCCGAGTGTATGATTTCTACTTGGCCACGACGGATAAGTCGTCCTTTAGCGACAATGTCGATTGGATCACAATGGCAGAATCCGACAAGGTGTTTAGCGGTAGTGTCACTATGGCCTCCAATGCTTGGACTTTCATTGTTTTCGACACCCCGTATGAGTATGATGGCATTTCCAATCTCGTCCTTGTAGCTGACGACAATTCAGGCAGGTATGACAGTTCGCCTTACATGGCATGCTCTGTCTACAACACCAGTTCAGCTCAGACCATATATGCGTACAGCAGCGTCACCAATTTCAACCCGCTATCCCCACCGACTACTCCAATTTCTTCTAGTTGGAGCAATCCCAATGATATCCTATCAATGAAGAACCACATTCTTCTTGGTATTGAGACAGGTACATCTCAAGTGCAGCAGAGGATCACGCTTTCTCAAGGTTGGAACTGGATGAGTATCTACATCGAGGTTGAGAATCCCGTCGCGATGCTCCAGATGGTGGAGGCAGGCCTTGGCGAGAATGGTATCCAGATCAAGAACAGCCAGGTCAACACGGAATACGATTCCGAATGGGGCTGGTTCGGTGACTTGGACGATGTGGGCATGACGAACGAGCAGATGTATATGATCCGTGTCAGCGCCCCCTGCACGCTGACGGTGGAAGGGACGCCTGCCAATCCCGCGAACCATCCTATCACCATTGTTCACGGATGGAACTGGATTGGCTTCCCAAGCGGTGTGGCTATGAGCCTTGATGACGCCTTTGATGGTTTTGCCCAGGAAGGAGACAAAATCAAGAACAGCGGAGCCCAGATTGAATACGATCCCGATTGGGGATGGTATGGCGACTTCGATACCTTGGAGCCAGGCCAAGGCTATATGTACTACTCCGCCAGCAACACGCCGAGGACGCTAAATTTCCCCTCAGGCGCAAAATAGGCTCAATCAGCCTTAACTGCACGCAAAACGGCCGCTCTCTGTTGAGGGTGGCCGTTGCTTATCTTGCGGCTGCCACAGTGTGACAGCCCTACACCCATTCCTGTAGGGCTGTCGTACCACGGCAGCCGCATTAAGAAAAAACTACCAGAAAAGCTTTTGGAATAGGGGAGGAGATTCCCTACGTGAATGGAGGGGCAGTCAATTGTATAAAGCGGCGGTAGGAAAAGCTAACGGAATGGAAATCGTTGCCACCGCCTCTGGTAACAAAAACGACATACTCCATTCCCTGTGGGAATCTCTCTCCAGACATTAATTTTAACAAAACCCTTGATAATTGAAATTTTTCCCTAACTTTGAAGCGTATTTAACCTGCCATTACAAACCAACAAAAATACCACACTATGAAAAGATTTTTACCTAAACAAAAAGGAGTTTTCGCCCTCCTCCTTGTCCTCTTCGCGGGCATGGGAACGGTGTATGCCGCCGACTTTTCAGCAGTTTGCTCCACAGGGCAGACTCTTTATTACAACATTACCGATGCCACCAACCGTTATGTGGAGGTTACCTATCCGGGAACAAGCACTTCAAACCCTTGGGAGGGATACACTCAACCTACGGGAAACATCACCCTGCCTTCCACTGTAACCTATAATGGAAACACTTACACAGTGAAAAGGATAGGCGATTATGCTTTCCGAGATTGCTCCGGCCTTACGGGTTCGCTGACCATTCCGAATTCCGTGACTTTTATTGGCGTTGGTGCTTTCTACAATTGTAGCGGTTTCACGGGTTCGCTGACCATTCCGAATTCCGTGACTTTTATTGGCGTTGGTGCTTTCTACAATTGCAGCGGTTTCACGGGTTCGCTGACCATCCCCAATTCCTTGACCTCAATTGAAGGTTATGCTTTTGCTTATTGCAGCGGTTTCACGGGTTCGCTGACCATCCCCAATTCCGTGACCGAGATAGGAGAGGGTGCTTTTGGTTATTGCAGCGGTTTCACGGGTTCGCTGACCATCCCCAATTCCGTGACCGAGATAGAAGTGGCTGCTTTTGCTTTTTGCAGCGGTTTCACGGGCTCGCTGACCATAGGCACTGCTGTGACCTCAATAGGCAATGGGGCTTTCAAGGACTGCACTGGCTTGACTTCAATGGCAGTGTGTCCCGAAACACCGCCCACTTTAGGGACAGACGTGTTCCAAAATGTGCCCAAGACAATCCCTGTGTATGTGCCCTGTGAATCATTGAGTGCTTACCAGAATGCCTCGGGTTGGAATGAGTTCACTAATATGCGGCAGTATTGTGACCCCTTGACCTACTCCATCAACGCAGACGGCATTTCCGTCACTGTGACGGGCCATGTGGACGGCACCGCCGCCGTAGGCCCACTTTTCATCCCTGAGACCACGACCATCAACGGCGTCACCTACGCCGTGACCGCGATAGGAGAAAATGCTTTCAATGCTTGCAGCGGTTTCAGTGGCTCGCTGACCATCCCCAACTCCGTGACCACGATTGGTAATTATGCTTTCTATGGTTGCATTGGGCTAACGGGTTTGCTGACCCTTCCGAATTCCGTGACCACGATAGGCAATTACGCTTTCTCTAATTGCAGTGGCTTCACGGGCTCGCTGACCCTTCCGAATTCCGTGACCACGATAGGTAACTATGCTTTCCGTAATTGCAGTGGCTTCACCGGTTCGCTGACCCTCCCGAATTCCGTGACCGCGATTGGCAGTTACGCTTTCCGAGGTTGCACCGGCTTCACCGGCACGCTGACCCTCCCGAATTCCGTGGCTTCGATTGGCAGTTACGCTTTCGCTAATTGCAGCGGTTTCACGGGATCGCTGACCTTCCCGAATTCCGTAACCTAGATTGGCATTTGTGCTTTCTATTATTGCAGCGGGTTTTCTGGTATGCTGACCATTCCGAATTCCGTGACCTCGATAGGCCATCGTGCTTTCTATTATTGCGGCGGCTTCACGGGCCCGCTGACCCTCCCGAATTCCGTGACTACGATAGGCAATGAGGCATTCCATGGTTGCACCGGTTTCACGGGCTCGCTGACCATCGGCACAGGCGTGATTTCTATTGGCCAAGGTGCTTTCCGCTACTGCGCAGGATTCACCTCAATGACCGTTTATCCCCAAACGCCTCCAACTTTAGGTTCGGAAGTGTTCTTCTATGTGCCAACGACCATCCCCGTGTATGTGCTCTGCAGCTCAATGGAAGACTATCAGGCGGCCTCGCAATGGAGCGCGTTCACCAACATGCAATGCATCCAGGAAACACTGACTGTGTATGACGGGACTGTAACCAACAACCATATTCCTGCCTACATCTATTACTTTGACGAATACACTAAAAGCCAGTTCGTCATCCCCGCCGCCAACCTGGCAGATATGACAGGCACGCCCATAAGCAGCATGACATTCTATACTAAGGGTAGCAATGTCCCGTATACCACGGTGAGCTCTGCCGATGTTTACCTGAAGGAAGTGAATTACACTAATATCAATGCATTCGAGCCCAAGGCTTCAGCCACCACCGTCTACAGTGGCTACCTCGACATCGTGAGCACGGACAGCGGCGGCGAGATGACCATCAACTTCAGCACACCCTACACCTATAATGGCGGCAACCTCTTAGTGGGCTTCGAGAACACCGAAGCAAGCGAGTGGAAGGAAATCTCTTTCTACGGGAAAACCGTCAGCGGGGCTTCCGTTTCCGGTTCAAACACCAGCAGCTTGGGAAGCGTCCAGCCCACACAGCAAAACTTCATCCCCAAGACCACCTTCAGCTACGCGCCCTTCGCTTGTTCAAGACCCATTAGCCTGGCCGCCAGCAAAATTACCTCCAACTCGGCCATGCTGCAGTGGACCGGCTACCAGGATGAATACGACCTGCGCTACAGGAAGACCGACGAATGGGTGTTAGCTTTGTCAACAAACAATCAACTCCTCATCGACAATCTTGAGCCAGGCACCGAATACGAATGGCAAGTGAGGGGCCGCGACTGCGAAGGTAGCGGCACCTACACCGAATGGAGCGCCACACACAGCTTCACCACCAAATGCGTCCCCCTCTTTGTCAATGCAGGCAACCCGTTTATCGAGGACTTCGAAGGCGAGGACTTTGCGCCTGCCTGCTGGGAAAACATCCCATCCGGTACTTATCAATGGGCAAACGCCACATACCAATCCCATTCTTCTTCGCACAGTGCCTTTAGCAGCTGGTACGGCGACATCTATCTGGTGTTGCCCGACCTTGAACTTTCCGCCGATGCTGAATCAGTCCAGCTTTCCTTCTGGTCGTATAATATTTATCCTACAGATTTTGCAGAAGGCAACAACACGGTCGTGCTGCTTAATGGCAATATCGAGACTGTGCTTTGGTCGGCTGATGAGGTTAGTGAAAGCTGGGTAAAGACCACCATCGACCTCACTGCCTATTTGGGCCAGACCGTCAGCCTTGCCTTCAAGTATGCCGGCGACAACGGCAACGGCTGGTTTGTTGACGACGTGGAGGTTTCGGTGCCCGTCAGCACTCATTGGCCCGATTTTAACGCTGAAGATTATACTTTTGCTTCGCAGGTGTTTGCCTTTGTTCAGATCAACGAGGATTATATTACCGAAGACAATTATGAGGACAAGGAGATCGCTGCCTTTGTCGGCGATGAATGTAGAGGCCATGCCTACATGTACGTGTTTAACTATGGCGATCCATATACGATTGTTGAGTTGGGCATCTGTTATGACAATTCCGGCGAAGAGGTCTCTTTCAAGTTGTATGACCATGCCGCTAGGAGGGAGTATGACGTCTGCACCCCCAGTTTCCCCGTCCTTACAGGAGAAGATCATTTCGAATTGTTTTTTGACGATGAAGAAGATTTGGTCCTTTCTTTTGTCAGTTCCAACATCCAGGCCATCGAATTGTCCGCTGGCTGGAACTGGATCAGCACCTGCATCGAGGTGGAAGATCCTATTGAAATGCTTCAGGCTGTTGAAGCGGGACTGGGAGAGAACGGTTTGATGATCAAGAGCAGCCAGGTCAACACGGAATACGATTCCGAATGGGGCTGGTTCGGTGATTTGGATGACGTGGGAATGACCAATGAGCAGATGTATGCAATCAATGTCAATGCCCCTTGCACGTTGACCGTGGAAGGAACACCCGCCAATCCCGAAGACCATACCATCACAATCAATCAAGGTTGGAATTGGATTGGATTCCCCAGCGGTGTTGCCATCAGCCTTGAAGATGCCTTTGATGGTTTTGCCCAAGAAGGGGATAAGATCAAGAGCAGCAACGCCCAAATCGAATACGACCCTGAATGGGGATGGTGGGGCGATTTCGAGATGCTTGAGCCTGGCCAAGGCTATATGTACTATTCTGCCAGCAGCACGCCCAGGACGCTGCTCTTCCCTGAGGGTGCGAAATAGTCCATACACACTTGATTAACTGAATGCAAAAACGGCCGCTCTCGAAAGGAGAGTGGTCGTTTCTTTTGTTCCATTTAGTGTCTACGTCACATTATGGACAATCAGCGCCATCACTTCTTCTTCACATAGTCATTCATCTTCGCTTTGCCCCAAATCACTTCCATGATTTTGAGCGACTCCTGCACGTCCATGTTGCCACGTGCTTCAAGGTTGCGTTGGATGAAGACGCAGTCGGTGAGTTCGGCGTTGTCGCAGACGATGTCGCGAGCTAAGGCATCGCAGGTGGGCGCACCACAGATGCCGCAATCGGTCTGGGGAAGTCGGGCTCGATATTCGTCGATTTTCTTCATTTTCTCCAATGCCACGGCGATGTTGTCGTCGAGGACGAGCATGGAACGCGGTTTGATCTCACCGACTTTCATATGGCGCATCAAGTAGTTGCGCTCTTCCTCCAACTCGTGGTCTTTGGTCTGTTCGCCTTTGCGCTCGCGGTCGGCAATCTTACGGGCGCGACCGAACACACGCTCGCAGATGAGGAAACGGTTGTCGCAGGTCAGGATGCCACCAGGACAGCTTTGGTCGCAGGCACGCAATTCGAGGAAGTCGACATCCTCAATCTCTTCATTTTCCACCTTTTCCAAAAACTCGATGACATTATGGATCTCGTCAATGGAATAGGAGTGGCGGGCGTCTGAGAGACGACGCTCGCCATTGGTCAAGGAGGTCAGCACGCCATCGGCGGAGAGTTGCGACACGGGCAGTTTCTGTTCCTTGTAGCCATGGCCTTGTTTCTTGATTTCGTGATAGACGCGGTTGTAGAGTGAGTCCATGTTGATGACGCCATCAACCAACGACTTTTCTTCACCCACAGGATTTTTCACAGCCGCAATCTTGGCCGCACAAGGGGTGATGTAGAATATGCCGATTTGGTCGTCCTTCAATTCCATTTCCTCCTTGATTTTGCGGCGGATATACATGGCAGTAATGTCGATAGGAGCCCGCAATGGGATGAGGTTTTCCGTGAGACCTGGGAATTTTACCTGAATCAGGCGCACGATGGCCGGACAGAAAGTCGAAATCAGCGGTTTGATGTCGGGGTTTTCAGCGGCATATTTCTTCTTGGCAGCCGTATATACCGGTATGGACGACTCCGCCTCGATGATGTGGGTGAATCCTATGTCCTTGAGGATGCCGTAGATGCGCGACACAGTGATGTCGTTCGGGAATTGGCCCATAAATACGGCAGGCACCAAGGCGACTCGGATGGGGAAGTTGAAGATGTCCTCAAAGTCGTCTTGCTCGATGTAGATAGAGCGGGTGGGGCACACCTTGAAACAGTTGCCGCAGTCGACACAGCGGTCGGGCATCAGGACGGCCTTGCCGTCGCGCACACGCAATGCCTCTGTGGGGCAAATCTTCATGCAGCGCGAGCAGCCGATGCAGGTGTCTTCATCTATCTTAAGGGCGTGGAAGAACGGGGTCTTTTCCATATCGTTGAATTGTTGATTGTTTAATCGTTGAATTGTTTGTGCGATACACTTCGTGTAGAAATCATTCAAAAATCTCTTTTTCAAAATCTTACAAAATCATTTTTCTTCTTCAATTGATTATTGATTTTATTATTGATTTTGTCGGATTTCTTTGCGAAGCAAATCCCTATGTAAAGTTTACTTCCATCTCGACGGTGGTGCCAACACCAACGGTAGAGGTCACATTCAGTTTGTCGACATTCTTTTGGATGTTCGGCAGACCCATGCCTGCGCCGAAGCCCATGTTGCGCACCTCGGGCGAGGCGGTGGAGTTGCCTTCCTGCATGGCCCAGTCGATGTCGGGGATGCCGGGACCTTTGTCTTCCACCTTCAAGATAATCTTGTCGGGTTCGATGTCGGCGTAAATCATGCCGCCGTAGGCATGTGCAATGGCATTCACTTCAGCCTCATATAAGGCAACGACCACCCGTTTGACAATCTGAGGGCTGACGTTGAGCTGCTTCAAGGTCTTCTTGATGGCGCTCGATGCGGCTCCCGCGTTCACGAAGTCCGCTTCATATACTTGATATTCTAAGTGCATGGCGTTCGGTTTTAGTTAGACATCAGAAAATGGGTAGCATACCTGCCTTGAAGAGCAGTCCGCAGGCCTTGAACATGGAGAAGTCGCTTTCCATGACCACCATGCCTTCGTCCTCCGCCTCTTCGATCATCTCTTCGGTGGCTTTCTTGCGCCTCACGAGGACGATGATGTCGAGGTTGCCCATCTCGCAGGTGCGGATGGTTTGCATGTTGCATAATCCCGTTAGGATCACGGGGTTGTAGTCGCCGAGGGTGAGCACGTCGCTCATCAAGTCAGAGGCAAAGGCGGTTTCGTGTTCTTCGTCCAAACGGTCTTCGCCGCAACGCACCTTGGCATTCAAAAGTTCAGATATTTCTCTGAGTTTCATTTTGCTATGTTGAATTGTTGGTTGTTTAATCGTTGAACTGTTGACTCGTGACTTCGGGACGCGGGACTCGTGACTAAGGTCCCTGAGCCAGTCGAAGGGCCGCTTTCTATCACCGCGAGGAGTCGCGAGCAATGCGCGGCAAAGAAGTCCAGATAATCAGTTTAATTGCACAAAAATAGGTCTTTTTTTGATAGTAAGGAAAAAAATCCCGGCTTTTGTCAGAAAAAATCTCCAAATCCGCTTGCTTTTCCGATTTCTTTGTATCTTTGCGGCGGTTCTTAGGCGGAATCTGCGCCGCCAACATAAAGGAACACGAAGCGTTATGCTCGTCTTGCTGTTAGAAATGTGAGAAACTTCTAAGGTATGCAAGAAAAGTATAATGGTTCGCGCAGGATTAGCGTGGACTGTTTACTACATTCTACATACCAAGGTCTTTCTCACAACCTCTAACAGAAGAAGTGGTATATCAGTGCCACGCTTCTTTTTGTGAAACCCGTCCAAAATGGCACCAAAGGACATAATTGGTACATTATTTACCCGTTGGCGGAATTAGAAAAGAGGGAAAAGATAGCGAAATAAATGGATAAAAAGTTGCACATATTATTGATTTTCAGTAATTTTGTGGTTGAAATCAAAAGTAAATCACAAGAAAATCACATGTACAACTTTTGCGCAAAATTCCGACAAATTCTTGACATCTGCAAGCGTCATTCAGAAAATCTTGTCAATTCACTCGGCAATGTGCCACGGGTCGGTGTTGTTCCCCGCTTCTCAGACCTTGAAGTAATTGCATTGAGCCTGGCGTCCGAGGCGTTGGGCATCGACAGCGAGAACTGCCTGTTCCACAGGCTTTCCAGATGCAAGGACGAGATACCCAACCTTATATCTCGGAGACAATACAACGACCGCCGCAAGCTCACCGCGGGGCTGTGCGAGGAAATCCGCAAGAGGATTGCCGATGAGATTGACGGCGGCGAGGACTGCTTCATCGTCGACTCGAAGCCCATCGAGGTATGCAGGCCAGCCCGATCCAAGCGTTGCGCCATGGGCAGGGGCGACATCAACCGAGCCCCAGCCTACGGTTACTGCGCGTCCCAAAGGAGGCATTACTACGGCTACAAACTGCATGGGCTGACAGGAATGAGCGGCGTGTTCCACTCCTACGACATCACGGCGGCCAACGTGCACGACATCAACTACCTAAACGACATCAAGCTGGAGTACCACGACTGCGGCATCGTTGGCGACAAGGGATATCTCAGCGCCGAGGTACAACTCGACCTGTTTGAGACGGTCAACATCAGGCTCAATACCCCTGCACGCTCCAACCAGAAGAATGCCAAGCCTTTCCCAACCATATTCCGGAAGGTACGCAAGCGCATCGAAACCAACTTCTCACAGTTGTGCGACCAGTTCCTCTTCATCCGAAACTACGCCAAGAACGTCGACGGACTCTTCACGAGAATCATCGGTAAAATCAGCGCATTTACCGTGTTACAATACATCAACAAAACTAACAACAAACCTATTGGCCAAATTAAATATGCGCTACTTTAATTCCGCCAACGAGTTATTCGTTTTTTTGCTCTAAAGTTTTTTTTGCTATTTTTGTACGTTCAAAAGAGGATTGGAATTGAATCATAAAAAGATACATCAATAAATACTCAAGCACTATGAAAAGAAGATTTTTACTATTGCTATTTCTAGCGACCTTTTTCGCCCCGTGGACGGCCTTTGGCCAACAATTAACTGTGTACGACGGGACGGCCACTAACAACTACGTCCCCGCCTACATCTTCTACTTCGACGAGTTCACCCGAAGCCAGTTCGTCATCCCTGCCGGCGACTTGACGGCAATGAACGGCAAAATCATCTACAGCATGACGTTTTACACCTCTGACTACAACGTTCCTTACACCACCCTCAGCTCGGCCGATGTCTACCTCATGGAAGTGGACTACACCCAGATCAGTGCCTTTGAACCCAAAGCCAACGCCACCACCGTATACAGCGGCACGTTCGACATCGTGAGCGAGGGCGACGGCGGCACGCTTTCCATTAACTTCAGCACGCCTTACGTCTATCATGGCGGCAATCTCCTGGTGGGTATAGAGAACACCGTTGATGCGGGTTGGAAGAACATTTACTTTTATGGCCAAAACGTAAGCGGAGCTTCTGTTGCCGGCTACAACGTCAACAGCCTTGACGAAGTGCAGCCCACCCAACGCAACTTTATCCCTAAGACTACCTTCAACTATATAACATCTGCTTGCCCGAGCCCCATAAACCTAACTACGACGGACATCACATCACACTCGGCCACACTTAACTGGACAGGATTTCAAGACGACTACGACATACGCTACAGGAAAAAGCCCCATTTCTTTGAGGACTTCGAGAATGGTTTCCCATCTGGTTGGACCACTATCGACAACGATGGGGATGGATATAATTGGTTTGTTACTACAAGTTTATCTTCCTATTGTCATAGTGGCACGCATGTGATGGCTTCTGAAAGTTGGCACAGAAACAGCAATACTGCTCTTACCCCTGACAACTGGCTGGTTTCACCTCAGATAGAATTGCAAGGCATCATGAAAGTGTGGCTTTGCGCCCGTGACTCATACTATTCAGACGAGCATTTCGCTATTTACCTCTCCACCACGGGCAACAGTGTGAGCGACTTCTCCACCATCTTGGTGCCTGAGACAATAGTAACAGGAGAATTTTTAGGCTACACCGCCGACTTAAGTGCCTTTGCAGGCCAGCTGGGTTACATCGCCATCCGCCACTTCAATTGCACAAACATGGATCAACTGTATTTGGATGACTTTTGCCTCATCGACAGCCCTGATGACGACGTTTGGGAGATGGGTTGGACAACAAGCAATCAGCTGTTTGTCAACAATCTTGAGCCATCTACCGAATATGAATGGCAGGTGAGGGGTAGAAACTGCGACAGTAATGGAACCTATACCGACTGGAGCGACGTACATGATTTCACCACCCCATGCGAAACCTTCGTTGTCGATGCTGACAACCCCTTCTTCGAAGGTTTCGAAGAAACGACCTTTGCGCCTGACTGCTGGGGATTATTCTCAACGGGCTCGTATTCTTGGGATAGAAGTATTAGCTATGCCCATTCTGGTTCTGCAAGCGCATATAGCTACTATTATGGAGACAATTATTTGGTGCTGCCCAACCTTGAGCTTCAAGCCGATGCTTTGACAGCCCAAATTACTTTCTGGTCTTATAACCGTTGGCCAAGTGACTTTGAGGAAGGTAACAACACGGTTGTGTTGCTCGACGGCAACACCGAGACCGTGCTTTGGTCGGCTGAGACGGTGATCCAAGCATGGGAAGAGACCACCATCGACCTTAGCGACTATTTGGGTCAGACGATCAGCCTTGCTTTCAAATATGCGGGCAACAACGGCAATGGCTGGTATGTCGATGATGTGGAGGTCACAGTGTCGACAACGGCCACCTTCGTCACCGATGGCAACTGGAACAACGGTGGCTGCTGGAGCATCGGCGCAGTGCCGCCCGCAGGCAGCGATGTCATCATCCGAGCCAACGCTATTGTCCCTTCAGGCTACGTTGCCGTGGCCGATACGGTGACCATAGACGGTGGCAGCATCACTGTGGCCGACGGCGGCCAGCTGAGGCACAACATCTTTGGACTTGAGGTGACGATGGAAAAGAACATCGTGGGCTACGACGAGCTGGAAGACAAGAAAAACTACAACCTGCTCATGTTCCCCTTCCTCGACGCCACGCTTCCCGCCGCCATGACCGCCAGTTCGGGCTACGACTTGTACAAGTTCGACTACAACTATGCCGATGCCGAATGGCGCAACGACAGGGTGCTTGACTTCACGGGAGCCCATTTCTATGACGGTGGCTACCTCTATGCTAGTCCCGTCGACATGGAGATCTCGGTAACGGGCACCACCTTCGATTGCAAAGCCAACATGGATATTGTTGCCTATTACACTGAAAACTTGAGCAATAACTTCAACGGATGGGGCCTCTTTGGCAACCCTTACACCTGCAATGCCTATATTTATCGCCAAGACAGCAATGGCGAGCTTGTGCCGATGGAAGTCATGATATATGACGAGAACGGCGACATGCAGACCATCACCTGTGGACCTATCGCCCCGATGCAAGGCTTCTTCGTTCATGTGACGGAAACGACCACGGTCAGCTTCAGGGACGCGTCACCCAATGACGAACATGCGTATGTCGACCTCGGCCTGCCAAGCGGCCTGTTGTGGGCCACTTGCAACGTGGGGGCAGACAGCCCTGAGGAATACGGCGACTATTTCGCTTGGGGTGAGACCTCACCGAAGGATCATTATGATTGGTATAACTATCAACACTCCAATGGCTACAGCCTCACCAAGTACTGCAACAATTCAGAAAACGGCTACAATGGCTTTGTCGACAATATGACTGCCTTGCTGACAGAAGACGATGCTGCCACAGCCAATTGGGGCAGTGATTGGCGTATGCCCTCCTTGGAAGAATGGCTTGAATTGATTGACAACACAACACAAACATGGACAGAATCCGGATGTCTGAGCCAGGCCCCCAACGGCAACAGCCTCTTCCTGCCTGCAGCTGGCTACTATGAGGGGACCGACTTCTTTAACGAAGGAATCTATGGACAATACTGGTCAAGTTCGCTCTATAGCGATTACGCATTGATTTCATATTATTTCTTCCTAGCATCGGACAGCTACTTCTGGGTTGCCAACCACAGATGCCAAGGACGGTCAATCCGACCAGTTCGTGCCACGGCACCGATTAATGTCATCAATGGTAAGTGACGAGTTTTTTAAAAAGTGTTTTTCATATCGCTGTGTTGCAATATTTTATGTTCCAATAAGTAAATTTACTTATAGCTATTTTCGAAATCATTTCTAATTTTGTGTGTCGTAATCTGCAAGTTTATGACATAAGTTCAAATCTATGTAAAACTGCATCCTTTGATTATCAATTAGTTAAAACTAAAATGGGAGTAAGGTATGAAAAGACTGTTTTCCACGATTATCCTTGCCTGCCTCGCCATAGGGGTGAAGGCACAAAACGCTGACAGCCTGAGGGCCAAGATTTTGCAATGCTTCAACGAGAGCCGTTTCGTCGAAGTGATCGACTACAGCAAGCAGGCGTTGCAACTTTATGAACAGGCTGACGACAAGTACAATGTGGCAGGATGCTACAACACCATCGCGGGGGCCTACATGCGCATGGGGCAATATGATGATGCCATACGCAACTACACCCTCTGCACCGAAATCATGGATGAAATTGGGGGCGAGATTGCCTCCATCAACAAACGGTATGTCATCAACAATATCGCTTCGATTTATTTCGACATGGAGGAATATGACCAGTCGGAGGAGATGTACTGGAAATGTATAGAGATGCTGGGGGAGCCAGGTAACGACACGACGACCAACCTCGACCTGGCCACCTATTACCAGAACCTCTCAGGGGTGCGGCTGATGCAACTCGGACTGATGGCAGCCGACGACCCGCAGCACGACAAAACCCAAGCCGATGCCGTTGACTTTGCCGAACAAGCTTTGGCTTTATCGAAACAATATGGCGACAACCAAGAAAAACTCATCAACCGGCACATCACCTTGTCGAGAGCCTACCAAGCGACAGGTCGCCTCGATGAAGCCCACGCCCAACTCGATACCGCACTCGTCATTGCACAACACGAAAAGGAACTCTACTTCGAAACCGCCATCATCATGCTCAAAGGCCAATATGCCCACGACCGTGGCGACGACATGGCTTCGGAGCAACACTTCCTCCAAGCCTTTGACATCGCTAAAGAAAACCAGTACAACCAGTTTTACCTGGAGTGCATGCAAGGGGCATATTTAGCCACAAAGGCCTCACACCCGGAACGCGCCATCAACTATCTTGAGGAATGCAACAAGATGAGGGACTCCATCTACAACGAAGACCAGCAAGCATTAATCCGCGACTACCAGGTGAGGTACCAAATGTCAGAGAAAGAGCATGCACTGGAGATGCAGGAAGAGAAAACCCGACAAAGCCGTCTCCTGCTTTCCTTGTCGCTGCTTGTGGTGGCCTTGCTGCTCATCTTGGTGGTGGTGCTGGCGCGCAACGCCATCCAGCGTAAAAAACAGAACGAAACGCTGACCCGCCTTAACAATACCAAGAACCAACTCTTCACCGTGGTCTCGCACGACATCAAGACACCATTGCAGGCGCAGGAGAAAATGCTCGAACTTATCTGCAAGCACGTCGACGAAATGCCATTTGATGACTTGAGGGAGTATCTGTTCACACTGAAATCGTCAACCAAGGAATTGAATGTCAAGACCGTCAATGTCATCGGTTGGGTGAAGGGCATGATTGGCGACACCAAAAGCCAAGCCGAGCCTTTCAACTTGAGCGAACTGGCCGAAACGGTGACGCGTAGCCTCGCCTTCGAAATCGGGCAGAAGCAACTGAAGGTCATCAATGTCATACCCAAGGATTGGGTAGGCAACGATGACCCCAAAACCATAGAGATGGTGCTGCAGAACATCCTCTCGAATGCGGTGAAATACTCTTTCGACAACGGCGATATAAGGTTGGAAGCCGAAGACAGTGGCGAGCGTTACCTGATCAAGGTTATTGACCACGGCAAAGGCATCGAAAAGGAAAAGTTGGGCAAATTGCTGAAGAAGATGACCTCTTCGTCCGAAGGCACCGGAGGTGAGTTGGGCACGGGCATTGGCCTTTTCGTCAGCCAGCAGATGATGGAACGCAACGGCGGAACCCTGGCAATAGAAAGCGAAGAAGGAAAGGGAACCGTAGTGACTATCAACATAAAGAAAGGAATCCAATGACCCAACCACAGCCTATACGAATCCTTTTGGTGGAAGACCATCCGCTTTATCGCGTGGGTATCCGCTTGTCGCTCAACTATTCTGGCTTGAGCAGCCTTGTCGTAGCCGAGGCTGAAGACGTGAAGTCGGCCAAGAGCTATCTTGAGCAACATGCCGATGAGGTGGACCTCATCTTGCTCGACTACTTCCTGCCCGATGGCAATGGCGTCGATGTGATTCATCATGCGCAGGCGCTCTGTCCAATGGCCAAAATCGTCTTGATTTCGGGCGAAATCGAGAACGAGGATTTGGTGGCTGACACCCAAGGCCTTGTGGATGGATGTTTGGGCAAGGATGTGGGTCCGGAAACACTGAAGGCAAAACTCAATGCCCTGTTTGACGTCAATGATGACGACCAAGACAAACAATCCCGCCTCAGGACAAAACCCGACCTGTCGGCACGCGAGATAGAAATCATCCAGTTGTGCGCCAACGGCATGTCGGCCCAACAGATTGCCGACCGCCTTGGCCTGAGCCGTCGCACGGTGGAAGTGCACAAAAGCCATGTCTTCGAAAAACTCGACCTCAATTCCACGGCAGATTTGGTGAAATACGCCTACGAAGCCGGATTGGTGGGAAAAAAATGATAATTTTTTTGTTGCAATAAGTAATTTTACTTACAGCTGTTTCAAAAATTCCCTATATTTTTGAGGCGAAAAACCTAGAAGCTATCAGCATTCAGCCATCAGCTTTGGTTCAACCAAGCTGACAGCTGACGACTGAATGCTGATAGCCACATAAGTCTCGCGTCCCGCAGACAACAATGAATTACTAACCAACAAAAATACCACATTATGAAAAAAGTTTTACCCATTCAAAAAGGAGTCCTCGCCCTCCTCCTTGCCCTCTTCCTCGGCATGGGAACGGCGTATGCCTACGACTTCTCAGTGGTCGTCTCTGGGAAGACGTTTTACTTCAACCTCATCGACGCCACCCACCATTACGTGGAGGTTACTTATCCAGGAACCTATTCAAATCCTTATGGCGGTTTTACAAAACCCACTGGAAACATTTCCATTCCTGACGGATTTT
>JAEEGJ010004292.1_pt1 | contig 49031 bp, 41 predicted proteins | sample 8958761 | NCBI WGS metagenome assembly JAEEGJ01 (sample SAMN16246546, study PRJNA631951) | gut metagenome | biome: gut microbiome; feature: rumen; material: RS-attached | host: Bos | place: Iran: Karaj | collected 2018-10
TCTCCCTCAAACTGAATCACGGTGTCTACGATATGCTCCAAAATCTTCGGACCAGCCAGCGAGCCTTCTTTATTGATATGGCCGATGAGGATTACCGGTACGCTGCTCGACTTGGCAAAACGGAGTAGGGCAGAGGCACATTCACGAACTTGGGTGATGCTGCCTGGCGAGGAATCCACATCCTCGGTGGAAATAGTCTGAATGGAGTCGATGATTACAATCTCTGGCTTCACCTCTTTAATACAATTGAAGATGTTCTCCAATGAGGTTTCGGTCAGAATCTGCAGGTTTTCCAATTGAACATTGGAATTCTGACTTTGTTTGGCGGATAAAAGCCGCTCTGCCCTCATCTTCAGCTGGTGGCTGCTTTCCTCGCCGCTCACATAAAGAATTCGTTTTTCTGGCAGATTGAGAATGGTCTGCAGGGTGAGCGTACTTTTTCCGATTCCAGGTTCACCGCCCAGCAATACGATGCTGCCCTGTACAAGTCCGCCACCCAATACGCGATTCAGTTCCTCGTCGTGCATGTCGATGCGCGGTTCTTCGTGTCCGGAAATCTCGTGCAACTTCATCGGGCGGTTCTTGCTTTGGAAATGTGTTGAGCGTACGGTGGAAGCTGCCGAACGGGCGGCCATCTGACCGCTGTCGTTGCTGATTCTGATTTCCTTGAAGGTATTCCATTGTCCGCAGGAAGGGCATTTCCCAATCCATTTGGCAGATTCCTGTCCACAGTTCTCGCAAACGTATGCTATTTTGTCTTTTGCCATATGAGTCGCATTTGTTATTTAGCGGCAAAGATACTACTTTTCCGCGAAAACTCCAAGAATTGAAAGTTACAAATGATGGGATGGAACATAAAAACAACAGGAGCCAGACAACGATTGCCTGACTCCTGAAGATAATGTTGTTCAGAAATTATTTCTGTACGGGAATCTTATCCACGCGGCGCTGATGGCGACCGCCTTCGAAGGGAACCGTGAAGAACTTGTCCATGATGGCACGGGCAGTGTTGTTGTCGATGAAACGACCGGGCATCACGAGTACGTTGGCATCATTGTGCTGACGAATCAGCTGACCAATCTCAGGATCCCAGCACACACCGGCACGAACGCCCTGGTGCTTGTTGAGCGTCATGGAGATACCCTGGCCACTGCCACAGATGGCAATACCCGGATAAACCTCGCCACTCTCAATACCCTCGGCCAAGGCATGACCATAGTCGGGATAGTCAACAGAAGCATCGCTCCAAGTACCATAGTCCTTAATGGGATAGCCTTTCTCTTCGAGATATTGCAGCACAAACTGCTTCAGGGGATAGCCAGCATGATCACTGGCAACTCCAACACATTTTACGTCCATTATGCCAAGAGCTTTTTAACCTGTTCATAAACGTTTTGACCGGTATAGCCGAGTTTCTCGTCGAGCACCTTGTAGGGAGCAGAGAAACCGAAGCTTTCGAGACCCCAGACGCAACCGTCGGCACCTACGAGACCTTCGAGGGTGACAGGCAGACCGGCGGTCATACCGAACTTCTTCTTGCCTGCAGGCAGCACGCTCTGCTGGTACTCCTTCGACTGCGAACGGAAGAGACCCTCAGAAGGAACGCTCACCACGCGAACCTTGATGCCGTCGGCCTTCAGCAGTTTGGCACCAGCCTCGAGGGTAGATACCTCAGAACCGGAAGCCAGGAGAATTACGTCGTAGTCCTCATCGCTGCCAGCCACTACATAAGCACCCTTTTCGGCCTGGTTGTAGTCGTTGCCCTCGGGGAGCATATCGATGTTCTGACGAGAGAAGATAAGTGCTGTAGGAGTGGTTGTGTTCTCCATAGCCATGCGCCAGCAGACGGTTGTCTCCTCTGCATCGGCAGGACGAACAACGAGCATAGAGTTCTTGCCGCTGTGGTTCTTCAGTTTTTCCATCAGACGGATCTGTGCCTCCTGCTCAACGGGCTCGTGGGTAGGACCATCCTCACCTACGCGGAATGCATCGTGGGTCCAGATGAACTTCACGGGAAGCTCCATCAGGGCAGCCATACGAACGGCGGGCTTCATATAGTCGGAGAATACGAAGAAGGTTCCGCAAGCGGGGATAACACCGCCGTGGAGAGCCATACCGATGCAGCAGCAAGCCATGGTGAGCTCTGCAACACCAGCCTGGAAGAATGCGCCGCTGAAGTCGCCCTTCACGAAAGCGTGGGTCTTCTTCAGGAATCCGTCGGTCTTGTCTGAGTTAGACAGGTCGGCAGAAGCACAAATCATGTTGGGCACCTGCTCGGCAAGTACGCTCAGAACGGTAGCACTTGCACCACGGGTAGCGGCACCGGCCTTCTGTTCAACCTTGCTCCAGTCAACCTTGGGAGCCTCGCCCTTGAACCACTGCTCCATCTGGGCAGCCTGTACGGGATGTCCCTTTGCCCATTCTGCCTTGGCAGCATAGCGCTCAGCGCAAATCTGCTTCAGTTCGGCAGCACGCTTTGCGTAGAGTTCCTGCACTTCGGGGAAGATCTGGAAAGGATTCTCGGGATCGGCACCGAGGTTCTTCATGGTCTGCACGAAGTTGTCGCCGCCGAGGGGAGCACCGTGTGTAGCGCAGTTCGACTCGTAGCTGGAACCGTCGGCCTTGCGGGCACCCTTACCCATCACGCAGGCACCGATGATGAGCGAAGGACGCTCTGTCTCGGCCTGTGCGTTCTTGATGGCAGCACGGATTTCGTCAACGTCGTTACCATTTATCTTCTGAACGTACCATCCCCAAGCCTCATACTTTTTGGCGGTGTCTTCGTTCATCACGTCTTCCACCTTCGTAGAGAGCTGGATGGCGTTGGCATCGTAGAACATGATGAGGTTGTCGAGACCCAATGTACCGGCGATACGGCCTGTGCCCTGAGAAATCTCTTCCTCTACGCCACCGTCGGAAATATAGGCATAGATGTTCTGGTTCATCACATTGCCGAGACGGGCCTTGAGGAACTTAGCTGCGATGGCAGCACCAACGGCATAGGCATGTCCCTGTCCGAGAGGACCGCTGGTGTTCTCAATGCCACGGGCAAGGTTACGCTCGGGGTGTCCGTGTGTTGGAGAACCCCACTGGCGGAGCTGCTGGAGTTCTTCCAGACTATACTTGCCGATGAGGGCGAGCTGTGCATAGAGCATGGGAGCCATGTGGCCGGGGTCGAGGAAGAAACGGTCGCGACCTTCCCAATCGGGATTTTCGGGATCGTAAACGAGGAACTCGCTGTAGAGGGTGTTGATGAAGTCAGCACCACCCATAGCGCCACCGGGGTGACCACTCTTGGCTTTCTCAACCATTGCGGCAGCAAGGATACGGATGTTGTCTGCTGCGCGGTTCATAATTTTGTTGTCGTTCATATTCTTATTTGATATTTAAAACAATAATCGATTTTGCGGGAATCTTCACGGTGAGGACACCTTTCTTGGATAACTTTGCGTCCTTGAACTCAGCTGGAGCCACCTTGTTAGGATTCTGGAAGTCGTTGAAGTCGGCGGCATTCTTGGAAGTGAGGATGCGTCCGCTGACCTTCTTGGCATTGAATCCGTCGATATTGACCTCAACGGTCTGAGCCTTGTCGAGACTGACGTTAGTCAGGGCGAAGACGATGCTGCCATCCTGAGTCTTGGCGGCAGAGGCCGAGAGCATCGGGCAGGGGCGATAGCCTGCGTCCTTGGCGCCTTCCTTCTCCTTGAAGTATGCCTTGCTCACCTGCATGGTCTCGGTCTCAAGGTCGAGTGGGAGATATGTAGCCTCCTGGAACGGGGTGTACATCTCGAACACGTGATAGGTCGGCGTGAGCACCATGTGGCCCGTGCCTTCCTGGTCGGTGAGAATCATCGACTGCAGCACGTTCACCACCTGTGCGATGTTGGCCATCTTCACACGGTCGGTGTATTTATGGAAAACGTCAAGCGAGAGGGAAGCCACGAAGGCATCGCGAAGAGCGTTCTGCTGGTATAGGTGTCCGGGAATAGTGCCCGGTTCCTCATCCCACCAGGTTCCCCACTCGTCGACGAGCAGGCCGATACGTCCCTTGGGGTCTTTCTCATCCATGATGGCCTTGTGTTTCTTGATTACCTCTTCAATCTCCAGACATTTACCGAGTGCCCAGTAGTACTGGTCGTTGTCGAACTTGGTGGCGGAACCTTTTGAGCCCTCCCAACCGCTGCAGGTGTAGTAGTGGAGACTTACGCCCTGCATTCTGTCGCCAATCTTGTCCATCAGCACGGTAGTCCAGTTATAGTCATAGTCGCTGGCACCGGATGCTATACGATAGAGGCGGTTCTTGCCTTGGTCGCGAAGATAGGTGTTGAATTTGCGGTACTCGTCGGAATAGTACTCCGGCGTCATGTTGCCACCGCAGCCCCAAGCCTCGTTGCCGATACCGAAGTATTTCACGTTCCATGCCTTCTCGCGGCCGTTCTGACGGCGCAGGCGGGCCATAGGTGTGTCACCGTCGCTGGTCATATACTCCACCCACTGTGCCATTTCCTTCACCGTGCCGGAGCCGACGTTTCCGCTGATATAGGGCTCGCAGCCCAGCATCTCACAGAGATTCAGGAACTCGTGGGTACCGAAAGAGTTATCCTCGATGGTGCCGCCCCAGTTATTGTTGCGAAGAGAAGGACGCTTGTCTTTGGGACCGATGCCGTCCATCCAGTGGTAATCGTCGGCAAAGCAGCCACCGGGCCAACGGAGCACAGGAACCTTCAGGGCCTTCAGGGCTTCGAACACGTCTTTGCGGTAGCCGTTGATGTTGGGAATCTTAGAGTCTTCGCCAACCCAAAGTCCGCCGTAGATGCACGAGCCGAGATGTTCGGAAAACTGTCCGTAAATCTCCTTGTTGATCTTTGCACCGGCCTTGTCAGCATGAATGGTAACCTTTGCCGGGTCTGCAGCCTTCGAGGGAAGCATGAATGCGGCAATCGCGAATGATATAATGAATAATTGCTTCATTTGGTTGAATGTGTTATTAATTATAATACGGATAGATAGGGGAAATCCCCTATCTGCCCGTGTTATTTCTTTGCTTCTACGGCAGCCTGCTCGATGGCAAGACCGGCCTTGTAGTTCTCGATGTAGGCATTGAAGCCGGCCACGTCTTCAGCCGTGGGAGCAATCTCCACGCCAGCGTCGCCAGCAAATACCTTCTCCTCGAGCCAGTCGGCCAGATTCTGCTGCTTGTCGTTGTTCACCACGAACGATGCGAGCAGGGCAATACCCCAAGCACCGCCTTCACCGGCAGTCTCCATCACCGAGATGGGGGAGTTGAGTGCAGCCGCAAGCATACGCTGGCCCACGCCCTTTGTCTTGAAGTAGCCACCGTGGCCCGTGATGCGGTCCACCTTCACGTTCTCTTCCTTCAGCAGGATGTCGTTGCCGAGCTTGAGCACGCCGATGGCACCATAGAGCTGGGTGCGCATGAAGTTGGCCAGCGTGAACTTGTCGTTGGCAGAACGAACGAAGAGAGGACGTCCGTCGGAAAGTCCGGCAACGGGTTCGCCTGACACATAGTTGTAGGCCATCAGTCCACCGCAGTCAGCCTGTCCTTCGAGTGCCTTGTTGAAGAGCTTGGTGTAGATCTCGTTCATGTCGACCGGCATTCCCATCAGTTCCTGGTATTCCTTGAAGATGTTCACCCAGGCGTTGATGTCGGAAGTGCAGTTGTTGCAATGCACCATGGCTACGAGTGAACCGTCGGGGGTAGTCACGATGTCGATGGGCTCGTATGGCTTGGAGAGGTCTTTCTCGAGCACAATCATCGAGAACGAACTGGTTCCGGCAGATACATTACCCGTGCGCTGCTTCACGGCATTGGTGGCGGCCATGCCTGTGCCTGCATCACCCTCTGGAGGACAGAAGGGGATACCAGCCTTCAGATGACCGGAGATGTCGAGTTTCTTCGCTCCTTCCTGAGTGAGGAAACCGGCGTTCTTGCCAGCAACGAGCACCTTGGGGAAGATGTCCATCAGCGTCCAGCTGTATCCCTTGGGGACGATGAGCTTGTTGAACTTCTCCACCATCGTGGCGTTATAGTTTTTGGTATCGGGATCGATGGGCATCATACCCGAAGCATCGCCTACGCCAAGCACCTTCTCGCCCGTGAGCTGCCAGTGGATATAACCGGCCAGCGTGGTCTGGAACTTGATGTCGCCTACATGCTCCTCGTTGTCGAGAATGCACTGGTAGAGATGAGAGATGCTCCAGCGGAGCGGGATGTTGTAGTTGAAGAGCTTGGAGAGTTCAGCGGCAGCCTTTCCGGTATTGGTGTTACGCCAAGTGCGGAAGGGAACCATGATTTCGTTCTTCTCGTTGAAAGCCATATAGCCGTGCATCATGGCAGAGATACCGATGCCGGCCAGAATCTCGAGTTCCGTATCGTATTGCTTGAGCACATCCTTGCGGAGATCGGCATAGCAGTCCTGCAGACCATACCAGATGGCCTCGGTGCTATAGGTCCAGAGTCCGTCGACCAACTGGTTTTCCCAGGTGTGGCTGCCCTGAGCGATGGGCTTGTTCTCCTGGTCGATGAGGACGGCCTTGATACGGGTAGAGCCAAACTCGATACCGAGAATGGCCTTACCCTGTTGGATGGTTTCTTTTGCTGTCATAATTGTATGTTTTCAATTACATCAACGCTTTGTTCAACATGTGATAGATCTCGTTGTTGCGGAGCGTCTGCTTGAAGTCGAACGTATTGGTGCTCTTGTTAATCTTGACATATTCGATGCCGAGGATTTCGGCGAAGTCTTCCCAATACTCTTCGGTGATGTCGTAAGAGAATGCGCTGTGGTGAGTACCACCGGCCAGAATCCATGCACCTGCGCCAATCTCGAATGTGGGCTGCGGTACCCAGAGGGCAGAAGCTACGGGGAGGTTAGGCATGGGCTTCGGCTCGATGCACTCCACTTCCTGGGAAATCAGGCGGAAGCGGTTGCCGAGGTCAACAACGGTAGCCTTGATGCCGTGTCCAACCTTTGAGGTGAATACGAGACGGGCGGTCTGCTGCTTGCGGATACCGATGCCGAGGAAGTGAACTTCCAGCTTGGGCTTGTCGACGGCAATCAGCGGGCATACCTCGAGCATGTGGCTCTGGAGGCAAGAACTGCGGTCGCCGGCGAAGTTGAGGGTGTAGTCTTCGAGGAACGAGCAGCCTGTGGGCAGACCCTGTGACATCACCCAAAGCGTGCGATAGAGGCAGGCGGTCTTCCAGTCACCTTCGGCACCGAAACCGATACCTTCGGCCATCAGACGCTGAGAGGCAAGACCTGGAATCTGGTCGAAGCCAACGAAGTTCGGATCGTCTATGTCGGCATCACCAAGGTCGTCGAAGTTGGTGGTGAATGCGGTGGCACCTTCGTCCTTCAATACGCGGCGGAGTGCAATCTCAGCCTTGGCGGCATTCTTCACCTTCTCCCAATATACTTCCTCACCGCTCTCGTCAATCTTGATGGTGTATTCCTTCTTGTACTCCTCCACGAGGGCATCAGCCTCTGCGTCGGTTACCTTCTTGAAGTAGTCCATCAGCGAGCTTACGGGGTAGTAATCAACATGGTAGCCCAGACGCTGCTCGAACTCTACGCGGTCGCCATCGGTCACGGCCACGTTGTTCATGTTCATGCCGAACATCAGGCAGCGCACGTTACGGCTGTCGGCAACACCAACGGCCACGCGAGCCCAAACGGCAATCTTCTTCTGGGCCTCTTCGTTCTTCCAGTAGCCGCAAACCACCTTGCGTGGAACGCGCATACGGGTGCAGATATGACCGAACTCGATGTCGCCGTGAGCGCTCTGGTTCAGGTTCATGAAGTCCATGTCCATGGTTTCCCAGGGAATTTCGGCATTGTACTGAGTGTGGAAGTGGAGCAATGGCTTCTGCAAGTCCTGCAGACCCTTAATCCACATTTTTGCGGGAGAGAAAGTGTGCATCCAAGTGATGATACCCACGCACTTCTCGTCGTTGTTGGCAGCCTTCATCACGGCTTCCACTTCGTTAGAGCTGTTGGCTGTTCCTTTATAAACTACCTTTACGGGAATGTTTCCACTATTGTTCAGGCCATCCACCATTTCCTTGGAGTGAGCGTCTACCTGTACGACTGCGTCACCTCCATAGAGCAACTGTGCACCAGTCACCCACCAAATCTCATAGTTATCAAATGCTTTCATAATTGTTTGTTTTATATTAAATAGTTATATTGTTTGTTTCCATACTTTAGACGCTTTCTTTCTGAAGTCTGGAAAGGTTGCTTCCAGGCTTTGGAAGCATTCCTTTTAGACTTTGGAAGCATTCCTTCCAGACTTTAGAAGCATCGCATTTAAAGCCTAATTGAATTTCGCCTGCTTATTTCTTCTTTTGTCCGTAATAGGCATTGGGGCCGTGCTTGCGGCTGAAATGCTTCTCAACGAGCAGCGGATTCATGGTTGTTTCGGGATTCACGCAGAACGACACGAAGGCCATCTTGGCCACCTGCTCGGTAACTACGGCATGATAGACGGCTTGGTCGGCATCCTTGCCCCAAGAGAAAGGACCGTGGTTCTTCACCAGAACGGCTGGGGTGTGTACGGGATTGATGTTGTCGCGACGGAAACGGTCAACGATGACCACGCCTGTGTTCTTCTCATATTCGGGCATCTGCTCGGCGGTCATGTCGTCGGTGCAGGGAATGCAGTCGTGGAAATAGTCGGCATGAGTGGTTCCGATGTTGGGAATGTCCTTGCCGGCCTGAGCCCAAGCGGTGGCATAGGTGGAGTGGGTGTGAACCACGCCTCCGATTTCTGGGAACTCCCTATATAATATAAGGTGTGTGGGTGTGTCGCTGGAAGGATTCAGGTCGCCATCCACCACTTTACCCGTCTGGAGGTCTACAACCACCATGTCGGAAGCTTTCATCTTATCGTATTCCACGCCGGAAGGCTTGATGACGACCAGTCCCTTTTCGCGGTCGATGGCCGAAACGTTTCCCCACGTGAAGATTACGAGGTTGTGCTTTACCAAATCCAAGTTGGCACGAAACACTTTTTCTTTCAGTTCTTCAAGCATATTGTTTTTAATCTTTTTACTTTTTTGTGTTTATAATTTGAAACTGGGGTCTTCTTCATACATCCGCTTGTTGAAACGGTAGAGAGCAGCCCCTCGCTTGCTGGTGAGTTTGTCTATGAGCTCAGTTTTCTCAATGAAGTCGATGCTCTTGATACGCTTGCGGAAATTGCGCTTGTCGATTTCTCCGCCGAGTACAGCCTCATAGACATGCTGCAACTGGGTGAGCGTGAACAAATCGGGCAGCAGGTTGAAACTGAGCGGCTCGGTGCTGATGCGTCGGCGAAGCATGGAGATGGCGCGGTTCACCATCTCGTTGTGGTCGGAGTAGAGTTGGGGAATCTTGTTCAGTTCCACCCATTGCACACCGTGCTCCTGCAGCAGCGATTCATCGTAGTCCTTCACATTGATGAGGGCACAGTAGGCTACCGAGATGACGCGCTCTCCGGGGTCACGGTCGATGGCACCGAAGGTGTGCACCTGTTTCATGTAAAGGTTCTTCAATCCGGTCAGTTCGCAAAGCACCCTGTGGGCAGCCTCGTCGACACTTTCGTCGGTGCCGACAAAGCCGCCGTAGAGAGCCCACTCACCACGCCCTGGATCCATTTGGCGCTTGCCTAACAGTAACTTGAGCTTGTTGTCTTCGAAACCGAATATGATGCAGTCTACCGAGACAAACGCTTTGTGTACTCCAGAATAGAATTCAGTCATTTTCTTTTATCGAGCTTATTTATTTTACCAGAAATAGATGTAGAATGCAACGGTGAAACCAAGGATGATGATGGTGTGGATCACATCCCAGTAATTCCAGCTGTTACGGGTGGCCTCAATCTGCTCAGGAGTAGAGGTGCCGAACACAAGTCCCTGGATTTTCTCCTTCGAGGGAGCTTCCGTGCAGAGTGAAACTACGATGACAACCAGGCAGCAAACCACCAGCATCACACCGCAGAAGAACAGCCAGTTGAAGTCGTAGAACACGGCCTTGAACCAACTGTCGGCAGCATCGGGGGTATTACTGTAGTATACCTTTGCTCCCAGACGAGTCAGACCGATGATGATACCTGAGAGCAATCCCCACATACCACCTTTTGCCGAGGCGCGTTTCCAGGTGACACCCAGCAGGAAGGCTGCGGCGATACCAGGAGCCAGCACAGACTGCACGTCCTGCAGATAGTTATAGAGCACGTTACCTACTGAGCGCATGATAGGAATCCAAAGGATACCGAGAATCACGATGACCACAGTAGCAGTCTGACCGATGCGAACGAGTTGCTTCTCAGGGGTCTCAGGCTTCAGACGCTTCCAGAAGTCGATGGTGAACAGCATGGCTGAAGAGTTGAACAGAGAGGCCAGCGAAGACATCAGGGCTGCAAGGATACCGCAGACCACGAGACCCTTCACACCGGCGGGCAGAATCTTAGCCACGAGGGTGGGGAAGGCTGCGTCGGCATTTGGCGTACCGTCAGCCAGCAGAGGCAGGAAACCACCATCGCCAGCATACTTCTGGTGCAGGGCGAATGCAATCATACCGGGAATGAGGAACAGGAACACGGGCAGCAGCTTCAGATAAGCTCCGAAGATGGTACCGCGACGGCTTTCCTTCTCACTCTTACCAGAGAGCACACGCTGAACGATATACTGATCGGTACACCAGTACCAGAAACCGATGACGGCAGAACCAATCAGGGCGCCCAGCCAGGGATACTGCGGGTCGCTGTTGGAACGCATCAGATGAACCATCGTGCCAGTAGCACCTTCGTAGCTGGGCTTCACGTCGCAGAGTTGGAGCATCTGGTCCCAGCTGCCCAGGGCCTTCATACCCAGTACGAGAATAATCAGCGAACCAAGCAGCAGGATGGGGGTTTGCAGCACAGAGGTGTAGAGCACACTCTTCATACCACCGAAGATGGTGTAGATAGCGGTGATGACAACCAGGCCGATGGCTGCAATCCAGAAGAAGTCGATTCCCCAAAGTTCCTTGATGCCGAACACCTGCTGGAATACCAGACCGCCGGCATAAACCGTAACGGCCACCTTGGTCAACACATAAGAGATCAGAGAGATAACAGAGAGTATGGTGCGGCTCTGTGTGTTGTAGCGACGCTCCAAGAACTCAGGCATGGTGTAAACCATGCTTCGTGTGTAGAACGGAACGAATACCCAACCGAGAATCAGGATCATCCATCCCTGAATCTCCCAGTGGGCCATAGCCATACCAGAGGAAGCACCTGCTCCTGCAAGACCAATCAGGTGTTCAGATCCGATGTTTGAGGCAAAGATTGATGCACCAATGGCAATCCATGTTGCATCCTTACCACCTAAGAAATAGTCTGCCGAGTTGTCGTTTTTCTGGCTTACGACCCATAATACGATGCCAACGAGCGCGCAGCAGAAGACGCCGATGACAATCCAATCTAATAATTGCATGTTTTTAGATAGTTTAAAAGTGTATGATTTATGATTTGATGATTGTTATTTTACGACACCGAACTTGAAAACGCAGTGTGAGAAGTACTTCTGTCCGGGCTCAAGATAGGCTGAAGGCCAGTCCTTCTTGTTGGGAGTGTCGGGATATTTCTGAGTCTCCAGGCAGATACCGGCGTGCTTCTGATAGACGATGCCTTTCTTGCCGGTGAGTGTTCCGTCGAGGAAGTTGCCAGAATAGACCTGAATACCGGGCTCGTTGGTGTAAACCTCGAGGCGGATGCCGGTGGAAGGACAGTAGAGGCTTGCTGCCAGCTGCTTGTCGTTACCCTTGCCGTCTTTGTAAGATGCCAGGCACCAGTTGTGGTCGAAACCGTTGGCGTTCTTGATGGGCTTATAGTCGAAGTTGTTAACGTTCTTGCCTACGGGAGTGGGCTCCATGAAGTCCATCGGAGTGCCTTTCACCCAGGCTGTGTCGCCTGTGGTCATGTAGGTGTCGTCAGTCGGAGTGTAGACGTATGAGTTCACATAGAGCACGTGGTCTTCGATATTCTTGTTGGCATCGCCGCTCAGGTTGAAGTAGCTGTGGTTGGTCATGTTGATGACGGTCTTGGCGTCGGTAGTGGCGCTGTAGCCGATGTCGATGCTGTTGTCGTCCTTCAGCTGATAGGTCACAACGGCTGTCACGTTTCCTGGGAAGTTGTTGTCGCCGTCGGGGCTCTTCATGGTCAGCTGCAGCGTGCGCTCGTCGGGCTGCTGAGCCTCATACACCTGATACTGCCAACCGGTAGGACCTCCGTGCAGACAGTGGCCGAAGTTGTTCTGTGGAAGCTGGATTTCCTTGCCGTCGATCTTGATCTTACCGTCCTTGATACGGTTGGCATAGCGTCCGATGGCAGCTCCGAAGTCAGAGGGAGAATTCTCAATGTCGGCATACTGCTTGATGTTGTCGAAGCCGAGAACCACATCCTGAGGATTGTTATCCTTGTCGGGCACCACGATGGAAACAATACGTCCACCGAAGTTGGTGATGCACACTTCCATTCCGTTGGCGTTCTTCAGCGTGTAGAGTGCCACGGGCTTTTCATTGATTACTGTGTCGAAAGCTGCAGGGTTGAGTCCTGATGCGGTCAACTTTGGCTCGTTCTTTGAGCATGCAGAGAACAGAATGGCTGCCATTCCGGCTCCTAAAAGAATACTTTTAAAGTGTTTCATGTTTGATGATTGTTAGTAATAATATTATTTTGGGTGTAAAATTACTACTTTTTTCAATACGTTGTATCTCCAATATATATGTTATTCAACATAAATAACATACTTTGGTGTGGATTTTACACTTTTTAAATATAAAAGAGAGGAACGGATGGTGTTTCCGTTCCTCTTTTTAGTTATGATGCGTCGCGCACCTGCTATTGTTAGTCAGAAATTTTTCTTGAGCCGTCGCCGATCACAACATCGTAAACCTTCGGAAGCTTGCCGTACTTGGCGGCATATTTTTCCTTGGCTGTCTTGATGAAGTTATCGTAGAGTTCGTCCTTCACCAGGTTGATGGTGCAACCGCCGAAACCGCCGCCCATGATACGACTGCCCGTCACACCACATTCCTTGGCGATATCGTTCAGGAAATCAAGTTCCTCGCAAGAAACCTCATAGTCCTTTGAAAGGCCTTCGTGGGTCTCGTACATCTTTTTGCCTACGGTCTCATAGTCACCGGCCACAAGGGCGTCACAGACGGCCAGCACGCGGTCTTTCTCACCCAGCACGAACTTTGCGCGGATATAATCCTCGTTTCCAACCTCGTCCTTCACTTCCTCAAGCTGCTCCCATGTGCAGTCGCGCAAGGTCTCGAACTTGCCTTCCGGATGCTTGGCGGCAATGTGCTTCACCACGTTTTCGCAGGAATTGCGGCGGTCGTTGTAGGGTGAACCGGCCAGTTCGTGCTTCACGCAAGAGTTCAGCAGCACCAGCTTGTATCCTTCGGGATTGAACGGATAGTATTCGAATTCGCGGCTACGGCAGTCCAGGCGCATCAGCTTGCCAGCCTGTCCGAAGACACTAGCAAACTGGTCCATAATACCGCAGTTCACGCCGCAATAGTTGTGCTCGGTGGCCTGTCCGGCAAGAACGATGTCCCACTTGCTCACCTTGTTTTCGCCGAAGAGATCGTTCAGACCACAGGCGAAACAACTCTCCATGGCAGCCGAAGACGACATACCGGCTCCGAGGGGAACATCACCGGCAAAGGCAATGTTGTATCCCTTCACGGGAACGCCCAGTTTCTGCATCTCCTTCGAGATACCATAAATATAGCGTGCCCAGCTTGCGCGGGGACCATTGGGGTCGCTCAGTTTGAAGTCAACGCGGTCTTTCAGGTCGATGGCGTAGGCCATGATGGTGTCTTCCGTTCCGTTAGGACGCATTTCGGCCATAATACCACAGTCTACGGCTCCCGGGAATACGAAACCACCGTTATAGTCGGTGTGCTCGCCAATCAGGTTGATACGGCCTGGAGAATGGTAGATCTTACCGGTTTTTCCATCAAAATGCTTGATAAATCTGCTTCTTACGAATTCAATTTCCATAATTAATTAGATTTTATAATATAACAATGTATTATTTCTGAACGCCAAATCTGTAAACCGTCTTCTGCTTATACTGCTGTCCGGGACGCAGGATGACAGAGGGGAAATATGGACGGTTGGGTGAATCGGGGAAGTGTTGGCATTCGAAGCAGATGGAACTTCTGCGTGGGAATGTAGCACCGTGCTGACCTTTGTAGCCTGTTGCCCAGTTGTCGGAATAGACTTGCATGCCCGGTTCTGTGGTATACACATCAAGCGTGCGGCCGCTCTTGGGGTCTCTCAGACGTGCGGCAAACGACAGCTCGCCTTCTTCCTGCTTGTTCAGAACGAAGCAATGGTCGTAGCCGGCACCGTTCTTGATTTGCTCATCGTCGGCATCAATGTCCTTGCCAATAGCCTTTTCCGTGCGGAAGTCGAACGGAGTGCCTGCCACTTTCAGAATCTCTCCAGTCGGGATGGAAGTCTCGTCGATGGGGATAAAGAAGTCAGCATTGATCAGCAGTTCCTGGTCGTCGATGGTCGGGGTGGGGTCGGCAATGCCCTGAAGCGAGAAGAAAGCATGGTGGGTGAGGTTGATGATGGTCTTCTTGTTGGCTGTTGCCATGTAGCCGATCATCAGTTCATTGTCGTCGGTGAACGTATAGGCTACGGTGACCTTCATCTCGCCCGTGAAATTCTCGTGCAGATAGGGGGAAACATGGTTCAGAATCAGCGTGTTCTCGCTCATCTGGAATGCATCCCATACCTGTGCGTGGAAACCCGTAGGACCTCCATGCAGGGCGTTAGGACCATTGTTGATGGCCAGCTGATACTCTTTGCCGTTGAGATGGAACTTGCCTTCCTTGATGCGGTTGCCGAAGCGGCCGATAAGTGTTGAAAGATAAGGTTCCGGTGAATTGACGACATCCTGAATGTTGTCGTGTCCCTGGATAACGTTGGCCACATTGCCATCCTTGTCAGGAACCATGATGGCTACGATTGCACCGCCGTAGTTGGTTACGGCAACTTCGTAGCCCGAACTGTTCTTCAAGATGTATAAATCGGTATTTTTCCCGTTAATTGTGGTCTGAAAATCCTTTCTTTCCAGACCACAGAGGCTTGGTGTTTCTGATGTGCTCATAATATTACAGTTTTTAGTTGTTAGAACTTGATAGGTGCAAAGTAAGCTAAAAAAAATGAGAAAGCCAAAAGAAACTTGCTGAAATAATGAAAACGAAACGTTAAAAATTAAAAATTCAGGTATTCCAGCAAATCGGAGACGATATAGCTGCTGCCTCCAACGAAGATGAAATCTGCTTTGTCTGAATCTTTAAGTGCGGCCTCGTAAGCATCTTTCACATTGTAAAATACGTTGCCGCTGAGTCCGTGCGTTTTACCCTTTTCCTGCACCTTTTCGGATGGAATGGCACGTTTGGTCGAAGCCTGTGTCCAATAGTACACGGCATCCTGTGGCAGCATGCCCATCACGGTGTCGATATCCTTGTCGTCGACCATTCCGAACACCAAACGAAGCTGTTTGCAGGGCTGGGCGGCAATCTGCTTGCTCACGTATTGCCAGCCTCCCACGTTGTGGCCCGTGTCGCAGATCACGAGCGGATGCTTCTGTAACGTCTGCCATCGGCCCATCAGTCCCGTCATCTCACAAACGTTCTCCAGTCCTTTTAGGATGGCCTTCTCGGGAATGTTCAGCAGCCGGGCGGTGGTAAGTATGGTGTGCAGGTTGTTTTCCTGATAGTTGCCCTTCAGTTCAAAGTGGGGGAGGAACCGCTTTACTGCCGATGAAGTTTCGGCATCACAGAGGGCCTTTTCTGCGAAATGGATGGGAGCGTGCCGTTCGGCGGCTATCTGTTCGAACACGGGCTTCGTCTCGGGGGTGGTTTCGCCGATGACCACAGGAACCCCGGGTTTGATGATGCCTGCCTTCTCGCCGGCTATCTCGGCCAGCGTGTTGCCCAGGAATTGGGTGTGGTCGAAACTGATGTTGGTGATGACCGACACCTCAGGGGTAATAACGTTGGTGCAATCCAACCGGCCGCCAAGTCCCACTTCCACAACGGCGATGTCAACCTTCTTCTCGGCAAAATACTTAAAGGCGAGCGCTGTGGTCAGTTCGAAGAAAGAAGGGGAGAGAGGCTCAAAGAAATCACGCTCGTCCCTTACAAATTCAATTACTCTTTTCTTGCTGATACACTTTCCGTTAACCCTAATCCGTTCACGGAAATCTACAAGATGCGGGGATGTGTACAAACCAACCTTCAGTCCTGTTGCCTGCAGCATGGCTGCCAGCGTGTGCGAGCAGGAGCCCTTGCCGTTGGTGCCGGCCACATGAATGGTCTTGAAATTACGGTGGGGATGCCCGAAATGCTCGTCCAGGGCCAGCGTGTTGCTCAGTCCTTCCTTGTAGCCTGCAGTTCCCACTTTCTGGAAACTCGGCACAACACTATACAGATACTTTACGGTTTGTTTGTAGTTCATAGGGGGCTGAGGAAGGGGTTATCCTTTACGTAAAATAGTTCCGGAACTTGTCGAAGATGCTGCGCTTGGTCTGGATGTCACCCTTGAAGTTGTCGCTGTTCTTCATCTTCTCCAGCATTTCCTTCTCTTCGCGCGAGAGCGTCTTCGGCACATACACGCTGATGTTCACAATCAGGTCGCCCATGCCTCTTCCGTAGCCCTGCACGGCGGGCAGTCCCTTGCCTCTCAGGCGCAGGGTCTTGCCGGGCTGGGTGCCGGGCTCTATCTTGATTCTCACTTTCTGTCCGTCGATGGTGGGTATGTCAACCTGTCCGCCCAGGGCAGCCGTGGGGAAGTCGAGCAGCAGGTTGTAGATGACGTCCTGTCCGTCGCGCACGAAGGTGTCGTTGGGTTCTTCCTCAATCAGCACCTGAATGTCGCCGTTCACGCCGTTGTGCTTACCGGCATTTCCCTTGCCGGGCACATTCACCACCATGCCTCCTGCAACACCTGCGGGGATGTTAATCTCAACCACTTCCTCGCCTTTCACCACTCCTTCGCCATGACAGTGGTTACACTTGTTCTTGATGATCTTGCCTTCTCCGTGGCAGGTGGGGCACACGCTCTGGCTCTGCATCATTCCGAACAGACTCTGACTTGTACGGATTACGTATCCCTGTCCGTGACACGTGGGGCAGGTCTCGCTTCCGCTGTTGCCTTCGGCACCTGAGCCGTGACAGATAGGACAGCCAATATCCTTGCGCACCTTGAACTTCTTGGTGGTGCCGGTGGCTATTTCCTGCAGCGTGAGCTTCACTTTCAGCCTCAGGTCACTTCCACGGTGAATACGGGTTCCCTGACGCTGTGAGCCTCCGAAACCACCGAATCCGCCAAAGCCGCCGCGACCTCCAAACACATCTCCGAACATGGAGAAGATATCGTCCATGGAGAAGTCGCCGCCGAAGCCTCCACCGAAACCGCCCATCTTGCCGGCATCGAAACCGAACTGGTCGTATTGCTGGCGCTTCTGGGGGTCGTGCAGCACATCGTATGCCTCAGCAGCCTCCTTGAATTTCTCCTCGGCTTCTTTGCTGCCAGGATTCCTGTCAGGATGGTATTTGATGGCTATCTTCCGATACGCCTTCTTTATCTCGTCTTCAGAAGCTTTCTTGTCAACGCCAAGCACTTCATAATAATCTCTCTTTGCCATGAATTTTTCTTCCTAAATGAATGAATGTCCGACAGATTGTCAACTTCTCATCACCTTGACATCATTGTCCGACTGCCACTTTGGCGTGTCTGATCACCTTGTCGTTCAGCGTATAGCCGGTCAGCACACAGTCAATCACCTTGCCTTTGTTCTCGTCGCCCATGCCCGGAACCATTGCGATGGCCTCGTGAACATCCACGTTGAAATCCTGTTTCTCGGTCTCAATCTTCTTCACGCCAAGGCCTTCGAGCACCTTCTGGAATTTCTGGAAGATGAGTTCCATGCCTTCGCGCAGCACAACGGGGTCGTCGGTCTTCTGACCTTCGGCTATGGCACGCTCCATGTCGTCAATCACGGGCAGAATGGCCACCACGGTCTTCTCGGCACCGTTCAGCAGCAGTTCGGCCTTCTCCTTGATAGTGCGCTTGCGGTAGTTGTCGAATTCGGCAGCCTTATAGAGCATCTGCTCCTTCAGCTGTGCTATCTCTTCCTGAGCAGCCTCCAGGGGGTCCTTCTCCTCAGCAGCAGGCTCTTCGGCCTGCTCGGCGGTTTCCTCCTCGGGTGTTGCCTCGGGTTCTTCCACGTTACTGTTTTCTGCGTTCAGTTCGGTGTCTTCCGGTTGTTCTGTGAATTCAGTTTCAATCTTTTCTTCGTTCATAATCTTACGTTTTTTGTTTCTGAAGAACTTCATAGCAAAATCCATGCCACGGGCTAAAGTGCCGGCGGCTATTATTCGTTATACATGCGTTGTTTCTGCTCCTTGATGCTCTCGTCGTAGATATAGTCGTCGTAGGTCATCAGCTTGTCGATGGTGCCGCTGGGCGTCAGTTCGATGATGCGGTCGGCTACGGTGTTGATGAATTCATGGTCGTGCGACGAGAACAGGATGTTGCCCTTGAACTGCACCAGGTTGTTGTTGAATGCCTGGATGGATTCCAGGTCGAGGTGGTTGGTGGGCGTGTCCAGAATCAGGCAGTTGGCGTTCTTCAGCTGCATACGGGCAATCATACAGCGCATCTTCTCGCCTCCCGAGAGCACGTTCACCTTCTTCTCCACTTCCTCCTGCTTGAACAGCATGCGGCCCAGATAGCCCTTCATCACCACTTCGTTGCCTGCTCCGTATTGCGAGAGCCAGTCCACCAGGTTCAGGTCGCTCTTGAAGAACTCGGTGTTGTCGAGTGGGAGATAGGCCGTGGTGATGGTGATGCCCCATTTGTAGGTTCCGGCATCGGCCTCGCGGTTGCCGTTGATAATCTCGAACAGGGCCGTCATGGCCTTGGGATTGTGCGAGAGGAACACCGTCTTCTGACCTTTTTCGATGTTGAACGAGACATTGTCGAAGAGCACCGTTCCGTCGGCATCAACAGCCTTCAGTCCTTCCACCTCCAATATCTGGTTGCCTGGCTCACGCTCCATCTGGAAGATGATTCCGGGATATTTGCGGCTTGAAGGGCGGATTTCCTCCACGGTCAGCTTCTCGAGCATCTTCTTGCGCGAAGTGGTCTGCTTCGACTTGGCAACATTAGCCGAGAAACGGCGGATGAATTCCTCCAACTGCTTGCGCTTCTCCTCGGCCTTCATGCGCTGGTTCTGAGCCTGGCGCAGGGCAAGCTGTGACGATTCGTACCAGAACGAATAGTTACCGGCAAAGACGGTCACCTTGCCGAAGTCGATATCCACCGTCTGAGTGCTCACGGCATCCAGGAAGTGTCGGTCGTGGCTCACCACCAGCACCGTCTGTTCCAGGTTCGAAAGATATTCCTCCAGCCATTGCACGGTATCCAGGTCAAGGTCGTTAGTGGGCTCGTCGAGCAGTAGGTTGTCGGGATGTCCGAACAGCGCCTGTGCCAGCATCACGCGCACCTTCTCGTTGTTCGACAGTTCGCTCATCATCTTGTAATGCTGTGGCTCTTTCACGCCCAGATTCTGCAGCAACTGGGCAGCCTCACTCTCGGCCTCCCATCCGTTCATCTCGGCGAAGGCCATCTCCAGTTCGGCGGCTTTCACACCGTCTTCCTCAGTCATCTCCGGCTTGGCATACAGCGCCTCGCGGTCTTTTATGTTCTTCCAAAGCGGCTGGTGGCCTTGCATCACGGTATCCATCACCGTGAACTCGTCGAACTTGAAGTGGTCCTGGCTCAGCACCGACAGGCGTTCGCCCGGTCCCAGTTCCACGCTTCCCTTGTTCGGTTCCAGTTCCCCGCTGATGGCTTTCAGCAAAGTAGATTTGCCGGCACCATTGGCACCGATGATGCCATAGATGTTGCCGTTGGTGAACTTCATGTTAACGTCTTTGTAGAGCACGCGCTTGCCAAATTGAATGGCCAGATTTGTTAGTGTTATCATCTTTCTTTTTTACCTTATTATATATTTAGGGTGCAAAATTAGTGCAAACGAATGGAAAAACCAAATTTATTTGGATTTTTATCTTTCCCACTTTCGTAGCCGATGACCGTTTGTTCCTGAATGCAGCCTGATTTCATGGCTTGTAAAGACGAATAGTTAGTCTGTTTCCAATCATCGGAACGCCTGCTTCTGTCCATTGGAAAACTCGCTTCCGTCCAACGGAAACTATCCTTCAGTCCAACAGAATCATTTAATTTAAAGCGGGTTTTTATGCGGCAGCGATGACAGATGACAAATGACAGTTTTTTTATTGTGCGGCGGAAGTATAGATTAGTATTATATATTTATTATATATATAATACTAATACTCTCTATACTCTCACATTTTCAATTTCAAATAACTGTCATCTGTCATAACTGTCATTGTCATCGGTTTAGAATCACATTATATTTCTGGTCAAAGGCCGGTAAACAAAGAAAGCGCACAGAAGAACCGTGCACTTTCTTTATAGTAGGAATTAGTTTGTGATTACTTCTCGAGCAAGAGGTTCATCATCTCAACGGCAGCCTTGGCTACGGAAGTGCCAGGACCGAAGATGGCAGCTACGCCAGCCTTGTAGAGGAAGTCGTAGTCCTGAGCGGGAATCACACCACCGGCAATAACCATGATGTCGTCGCGGCCCAGCTTGTGGAGTTCCTGGATGAGCTGCGGGATGAGCGTCTTGTGACCGGCAGCCAGCGAAGAAGCACCCACAATGTGGACATCGTTCTCCACTGCCTCACGGGCAGCTTCCTCAGGAGTCTGGAACAGCGGTCCCATATCCACGTCGAAGCCGCAGTCGGCATAACCCGTTGCCACTACCTTTGCGCCACGGTCGTGGCCGTCCTGTCCCATCTTGGCAACAAAGATACGCGGGCGGCGACCTTCTTTCTTGGCGAACTCTTCTGTCAACGCACAGGCTTTCTCGAAGTCTGAGTCGTTCTTGCTTTCTGAACTGTACACGCCTGAAATGGTTCTGATTACTGCTTTATAACGGCCCACGATTTCTTCGCAGGCATCACTTATCTCACCAAGTGTGCAACGCAACTGGGCTGCCTTGACGGCCAGATCCAGCAGGTTGTTCTCGCTCTTGCGGCCTTCCTTGAAGTCGCGAACGCACTCGGTAATCTTCTTCAATGCCTCCTGACAGGCGGCCTCGTCGCGACTGCCACGAACCTGTGCCAGACTCTCCTCCTGCTGCTTGCGCACGGCGGTGTTATCCACCTCGAGGATGTCGATGGGATCTTCGTGGTCGAGACGGTACTTGTTGGTACCCACGATGGTCTGCACGCCAGAGTCGATGCGAGCCTGAGTGCGGGCTGCAGCCTCCTCGATACGCATCTTGGGAATACCGGTCTCGATGGCCTTGGCCATTCCGCCGAGCTTCTCAATCTCCTGAATGTGCTCCCAAGCCTTGTGCACGAGTTCGTTGGTGAGCGTCTCCACATAGTAGGAACCGGCCCATGGGTCGATGTGCTTGCACACCTTGGTCTCGTTCTGGATGTAGATCTGCGTGTTACGTGCGATACGTGCAGAGAAGTCGGTAGGCAGGGCGATGGCCTCGTCGAGGGCGTTGGTGTGAAGCGACTGGGTGTGTCCCAGCACGGCTGCCATAGCCTCGATACAAGTGCGGCCTACGTTGTTGAACGGGTCCTGCTCGGTGAGCGACCATCCGGAGGTCTGCGAGTGGGTACGCAGGGCCATTGACTTCGGATTCTTGGCACCGAAGCTCTTGGTGATCTTTGCCCAAAGCAGACGGCCTGCACGCATCTTGGCAATCTCCATAAAGTGGTTCATACCAATAGCCCAGAAGAACGACAGACGCGGGGCAAATGCATCGATGTCGATACCGGCGTTGATACCCGTGCGCAGATAGTCCATACCGTCGGCCAGCGTGTAGGCCAGCTCGATATCTGCCGTTGCACCAGCCTCCTGCATGTGGTAACCCGAAATAGAAATCGAGTTGAACTTCGGCATGTTCTGCGAGGTGTACTCGAAGATGTCGGCAATGATCTTCATCGAGAATGCAGGCGGATAGATATAGGTGTTACGCACCATGAACTCCTTCAGGATGTCGTTCTGAATGGTTCCGGCCATCTCTTCGAGCTTGGCACCCTGTTCCAGTCCGGCCACGATATAGAAGGCCAGGATGGGCAGCACGGCTCCGTTCATGGTCATCGAAACCGACATCTTGTTCAGGGGGATACCGCCGAAGAGCACCTTCATGTTCTCCTCGTTGCAGATACTTACACCAGCCTTACCCACATCGCCAACCACGCGGGCGTTGTCGGGGTCGTAACCGCGGTGTGTGGGCAGGTCGAAGGCCACCGAAAGACCTTTCTGACCGGAAGCCAGGTTACGGCGATAGAAAGCGTTCGATTCCTCAGCCGTGGAGAATCCTGCATACTGGCGGATGGTCCATGGGCGGAAGGGGTACATCATGGAATAGGGACCGCGGAGGAAGGGAGGAATACCAGCCGTGAAGTCGAGGTGTTCCATGCCTTCGAGGTCTTCTTTCGTATAAACGGGACGCACCTCGATATGCTCGGGAGTCTTCCAGTTGTAATCGATGTTGTTGTCAGCAATCCACTTGGCACCGTCTTGGGCCTTGATGCCAGCGTATATGTCTACATTATTGAATTGTTTACGCATAATTCAAGTCCTCCTATTCTTTAGATACCAAGTTTCTGATTATATTCTTTCATAGTCTCGAGCACGTTGCAGCGCACGTGGATGAAGTTCTCGATGCCTGCGGCCTTGAGGTCGTCCATGCAGGCAGGAGCACCGGCCACCACGAACATGGCGCGGCCATCCAAGTACTTGAAGGCGGGGATGGCATACTCGGCATATTCATCGTCGGATGAGCAGAGCACAATCACATCGGCACCAGCTTCGAGGGCTGCGTCAACACCTTCTTCTACGGTCTTGAAACCAAGGTTGTCCTTGACGGTCCATCCGGCCGTGGCGAGGAAGTTGCAAGAGAATTGTGCACGGGCCTGACGCATGGCCAGATTGCCAATGGTCAGCATGAAGGCTGTGGGGACGCGGGTCTCCTCGGTATGGATGCGCAGGTCCTCGTAGTCGGCAGCCAGACGGGTGCTCTCGATGGTCTTGAAGACAGGCTCACATTTGCTGTCAGCAGCTTTGGCACAGCAGCATGCCTTGCCTACGGGGCGCTTGCCTTCGCTCTTCTCGGTGAAGTTCGGGAACTGGTTAGTGCCCAGCAGGAACTCCTTGCGCTTGGCAGCATCGCCGTGACGCTTCACGTTGGTGGCGTTGATGTCGTCCTGCACGGTGCCCTTCTTGACAGCCTCCAGGAATCCGCCCTCTTCCTCAACCTTCAGGAAAATCTTCCAGCCTTCCACGGCCAGCGAGTCGGTGAGCGTTTCAATGAAATAGGAACCGGCACCCGGGTCGACCACCTTGTCGAAATGACTCTCTTCCTTGCAGAGCAGCTGCTGGTTGCGGGCAATGCGCTCAGAGAAGTCGTTGGGTTCTTCGTAGGTGACATCGAACGGTGTGACCACGATGGAATGCACGCCACCCAGGGCAGCACTCATTGTCTCCGTCTGCGAACGAAGCAGGTTCACGTAGGAGTCGAACAAGGTCTGGTTATAGGTTGACGTAATGGCATTTACGACCATCTTGCAGGCGCAGTCGCACTTGGGCTCATACTGCTTCACGATCTGTGCCCAGAGCAGGCGGGCAGCACGGAACTTGGCCAGTTCCATGAAGTAGTTCTCGGAGATACCCATGTTGAACTTGATGCTCTTGGCAGCAAGGTCCACATCCACGCCGGCATCCACCAGCTGCTGCAGGTATTCGTTACCCCAGGCCAGCGCATAGCCGAGTTCCTGAACGATGTAGGCACCGGCATTGTTGAGCGCCACGGTGTTCACGTTGATGCAGCGGAAGTTAGGATAGTCCTTGAAAATCTCAACAAGCTGGGGAGCGAATGAAAGGATGGGCTGAACGTCCTTGCCCTTCATCACCATCTTCTTCATGGGGTCCCAGTTGATGGAGCCCACCACCTTCTCCTTGTCGTAGCCCTGCTTCTCGAAGTAGGCAACGAGAATCTGAGCCAGGTCGAGCGAATGGCGCTGGCAGGTCTTGAAGTTCACCTCCACGATGTCGCAGCGGATATCTTTCAGCAAGGTCTCGATGAACTCAGCGCTGACGAGATTCTTCGGAATCCTGAAGCCTAGCGAGTCAACGCCCTTGTTGAGGATGTCGAGCGCCTTGGCATTGGCTTCGGCAGCATCCTTGGCCACAATGTCCTGACGTACATACCAGGCGTTGTCGTCCTTTTTGTTACCACGCACGAAGGGGAACTCGCCCGGCAGCGCGTCGGGTGTCTTGAGTTTCAACACATCTTCACGGCGATAGAAGGGCTGCAGGTTGAAGCCCTCGTTGGTTCTCCACACCAGTCGTTTCTGGAAATCCGCTCCCTTCAGGTCGACTTCAATCTTGTCGAGCCACTCCTGACGGGTAGGAGCCTGAAACTCAGTGAAGAGTTTCTCTTTTTGTTGTGTCATAGTTTGATTGTAAAAAATATAAGTTGTTTAAATTCAAAAATCAAAAGATTCAAATCCGTTTGCAAATATAACATAAATTTTGAATATACTAAAAGAAAAACAGGAAAATAAATTTTTAACCGTGAAAAATTCAAAAAGTTGTCGGCAAAAAGCAAAATAATTGCACAAAAATTATTTAATGAGCAATAATTTAAGTACCTTTGCCCCAAATTTCATCGTTAGTTTTATTAAGGTTATGGATTGGATAATCGATTTGTTTCAAACGACTGACTCGGTAGCGCACATCGTGCTGTTATACTCGATTGTGATTGCGATTGGTGTGCTGCTGGGCAAGATTAAGTTTGGAGGAATCTCACTTGGAGTCACCTTTGTGCTTTTTGCCGGAATCCTGGCAGGACACATCGGCTTCACGGCTCCCGTCAACATTCTCACGTTCATTCAGGATTTCGGCCTCGTGCTGTTTGTCTTCATGATTGGTCTGCAGGTGGGACCTGGCTTCTTCGAGAGTTTCGGAGCGTCGGGTGTAAAACTGAACCTGCTGGCTGCTTCGGCCATTTTGCTGAACATCCTGGTGATGTTCGGATGCTACTACATTTTCTTCGACACCAGCAATCCCCATAACCTGCCTATGATGGTGGGTACGCTCTATGGTGCCGTGACCAACACCCCGGGTCTTGGTGCGGCCAACGAGGCGCTCAATACCGTTTTCAGCAGCAATCTGCCGCAGATAGCATCGGGTTATGCCTGTGCCTATCCGCTCGGTGTGGTGGGCATCATCGGTGCCACGATTGCCGTGCGCTATATCTGCGGGGTTCGTCTGGAGAAAGAAGAAGAGGACCTGGAACGGCTTGAAGGCGAGAACGCCAATGTGAAGCCTCATAAGATGCACGTGCAGGTATCTAACGCCTATCTGGAGGGCAAGACGCTGATGCAGGTGCACAACTTCCTGAACCGCGACTTCGTGTGCTCGCGCATCCTGCACGACGGACATGTGAGCCTTCCCAACCGCGACACTATCTTCCATGTCGGCGACCAGCTCTATGTGGTTTGCGCCGAAGCCGATGCCGAGGCCATCATCGCCTTCATCGGTCCGCAGATAGAGGTTGACTGGGAGCAGCAGGACCAGCCATTGGTGAGCAAGCGCGTGCTGGTGACCCGTCCGTCGATGAACGGCAAGACGCTCGGACAGCTTCACCTGTCGAGAGTACATGGTGTGAATGTGACCCGCCTTACCCGTCAGGGCATGGACATCTTCGCTTCTGCCTCCCTGCCGCTGCAGGTGGGCGACCGCATCATGGTGGTGGGTCCTGAAGATGCCGTGAACCGCGTGGCCAACATGATGGGTAACTCCATCCGCCGCCTGGATGCGCCGAACATTGCCACTATCTTCATCGGCATCATCATCGGCATCATCTTCGGTTCGCTGCCCATTGCCATTCCCGGAATGCCCGTTCCTATGAAACTCGGTATTGCCGGCGGTCCGCTCATCATTGCCATCCTGATAGGCCGCTATGGCTATAAGATTCATCTGGTGACCTATACCACCACGTCGGCCAATATGATGCTGCGCGAGATAGGACTTGTGCTGTTCCTGGCCTCGGTGGGTATCAAGGCAGGTGCCGGATTCTGGGAAACCGTTGCCCAGGGCGATGGCCTGCTCTTCGTGTTAACCGGTTTCCTGATTACTATCCTTCCTATATTAATTATAGGTACGATTGCACGCCTGCGCTACCGGTTCAACTATTTCACCATCATGGGTATGCTGGCCGGCACCTATACTGACCCTCCTGCACTGGCCTATGCCAATTCCGTTTGCTCGAAGGAGGCTCCGGCCGTAGGCTATTCCACGGTCTATCCGCTATCCATGTTCCTGCGCATATTGACGGCACAGATTATCGTACTATTTTTCTGTGGAGCTTAAACAAAATATATAATACATAATTAAACCAATGAAAAAAATTCTTATTGCAATGGTCTTGTTGGGCTCTTCTGCGATGATGTTCGGGCAGGGAGCCAGAAACATCAAAATCAACGAGGTCCTCACTGACAACCAGACCAGCGTGCAAGATGAGTTCGGCCAGCACTTGCCTTGGCTGGAGTTGGTGAACACTTCCTTCAGTACCTATAACATCAGGGGAATGTTCATCACTTCCGACAGGAAAGTGCTCGACAAGAACCTAACTGCACCTCAGCGTATTGCGCTGATGAGTCCTGTTCCTAATGGCGACAACCGCTCTTCGTTGTCGGCTCGTCAGCATCTGGTTATTTTCCTTAACTCCAATCCGGCAAAAGGATTCATTCATTTAAACATGAAGGTGACTCCGGGCGAGCCGGCCTGGATTGCTCTCTACGATGGTAACGGAATTGACCTTATCGACTCGGTAAGCGTTCCCGCCTTGGCAGCCGACAAATCGTTTGCCCGCATCAAGGACGGATTCCAGCAATGGGATGTGAAGCCGGCCGAAGCCGTTACCCCGGGTATTGGCAACTATATCGAAATCAATGAAAGCAAGATAGCCCGCCTGAAGCGCGACGACCCCCACGGATTCGGTATCACCGTGCTATCCATGGGAATCGTATTCTTCTGCCTGGCATTGCTCTATGTCTTCTTCCGCGTGTTTGGCATGATTATCGTGCACCAGCGTGGCTTGAAGAAAGCCGGTCAGAAGGCAGCTACCGTACAGCCCGTGAAGGTGGCGGTGAAGACTACCGAGAAGGCTGTAGAGGTGGCACACAAGACCAATGTGGTGCTGAAAGACGGTCTGCATACGAAGGGTATCGACCGCGAAATCTATATGGCTGTTATTGCTATGGCACTTAAACAGTACCAAGACGACGTGCACGATGTGGAGAGTGGCATCATCACCATCAAGCCTCGTCACACCATGTGGAATCATGATATCTAATAACTTTTATTATCAATATAGAAAAAATGAATAAATACGAATATAAAGTACAGGGTGTTGACTACACCGTAGAGATTGAAGATGTGGAAGGTAACGTCGCAAAGGTGAATGTGAATGGTGTTCCTTTCGAGGTAGAACTGAAGCAGCCCATCAAGGCAGCTCCGAAGGTGAAGAAGGTAGAGCCCGTTAAGGTGGCTGCACCTGCTGCTCCGGTTGCTCCTGCTGCAGCCCCGGCTGCTCCCGCCGTTTCGGCAACCGCCGGTGCCGGAGCCAAAGTTACCGCTCCGCTTCCCGGAACCATTACCGATGTGAAGGTGACCGTCGGCCAGTCTGTCAATGCCGGTGATGTGGTTGTAGTGCTCGAAGCCATGAAGATGCAGAACAACATCGAGGCTGAGAATTCTGGTACCGTGACATCAGTTATGGTCAATAAGGGCGATACCGTTATGGAAGGCACTGTTCTCGTTACTATTGGATAAAAGAAAAAACAGGAAAAATGTCGTTTACAGAATTCATCATAAACAACTTCAATGAGTTCCTGACCTATACGGGCTTTTCAAATGCCACGTGGCCGAACATCATTATGATTGCGGTGGGAGCCTTCTTTATCTGGCTTGCCATCCGGAAAGACTTCGAACCCCTGCTGCTGGTTCCCATTGGTCTTGGCATTATCCTCGGTAATATTCCGTTCAGGGCCGATGCCGGACTGGAAATCGGACTCTATGAGGATAACTCCGTGCTGAACATATTCTATCAGGGTGTACGCCAGGGATGGTATCCGCCGTTGGTGTTCCTGGGAATCGGAGCTATGACCGACTTCTCGGCGCTGATATCCAATCCGAAGCTTATCCTGATTGGAGCTGCCGCCCAGTTTGGTATATTCGGAGCTTATATGACTGCTCTCGCTCTTGGATTCGAGCCTAACCAGGCTGCAGGTATTGCCATCATCGGTGGTGCCGACGGTCCCACGGCCATCTTCCTTTCTTCGAAGACTGCTCCTAACCTGATGGGTGCCATTGCCGTATGTGCTTATTCCTATATGGCTCTTGTGCCGGTGATTCAGCCTGTTCTGATGCGTATTCTCACCACTAAGAAGGAGCGCGTCATCAAGATGAAGGCTCCCCGTCATGTCAGTCAGACAGAGCGAATCATCTTCCCGATTATCGGTCTGCTTCTCACCACGTTTATCGTACCTTCGGGCCTGCCGCTGCTCGGTATGCTTTTCTTCGGCAATCTGCTGAAGGAATCGGGTAAGACCACCCGTCTGGCCAAGACCGCCGGAAGTGCACTCAACGATATTGTGGTGATGCTGCTCGGTCTTACCGTGGGCTGTTCAACCCAGGCCAGCGAGTTCCTCACAATGAACACCATCTTCATCTTCTTCATCGGCGCATGTGCATTTATTGTTGCCACGATGAGCGGTGTGCTGTTCGTGAAGTTCATGAACCTGTTCCTCTCGAAGGATAAGAAGATTAACCCGCTGATTGGTAATGCCGGTGTGAGTGCCGTTCCGATGGCTGCCCGTATCTCGAACAACCTTGGTCTTGAATACGACCGCCACAACTTCCTGCTCATGCATGCAATGGGACCGAACGTTGCCGGTGTGATCGGCTCTGCCGTAGCTGCCGGTGCTCTGCTCGGCTTCCTCTCATAAGAACTTTATTTGAGGCACATTAGTTTTCATGCAACAGATACCGAAGATTGCAATTGTCGACCCTAACACGCTGGCGGCCATAGGCCTGAAGGGCGTTCTGCAGAACGTCATGCCTATTATGACGGTTGATTCGTATGGCACCTTTGCCGAACTTGAGATGAATCATCCTGAGGAATATGTGCATTTCTTTGTGGCTATGACCATCGTGCTCGACAATCGCGATTTCTTCCTTAACTATCGGCGCCGTACCATCGTACTCACCACTTCGGTAGAGTCTATGATGGACGGCTTCCATTGCCTCTGCATTAATGTGCCCGAAAAGCAACTCATACGCTCCCTGCTTTCATTGCAGCAGAGCGCTCACGCTCACGGTCGGAACTTACCTCCCATGCCGAAGGTTCTTCAGCAGAAGGTTCTTTCCGACCGCGAGATTGAAGTGATGAATCTTATTGTTCAGGGATTTATCAACAAGGAAATTGCTGAACAGCTGAACATAGCCCTTTCAACAGTTGTGACGCATCGCCGAAACATCATGGAGAAACTAGGTGTGAAGTCGGTTTCGGCACTTACCATTTATGCGGTCACTCACGGCTATGTTGACATCAGCAAAATCTGATGCCAACACAGCTGTGTAAAAATTTAGTAAGCTTTTAGTTTTAGCTTGATCTTAATCGCTTCGTTTGCTTTTTCCCAGTCGGTATCGAGTGAGAACTGCGTGATGTATCCCTCGGTTTTCATGTAGGCATTCACGAGGTCTTCATCGGTGTCGAAGAACTTGCAGTTTTCAAGACTTGTACGCTTGAAGAGGTCGACAACGGCTTTCTTGTCCTTTTTCTTCTCAGCCTTCGCAATCTGGTCGATGAACTGGTTGATGAAGTCGTAGAGTGCATAGGCCTGATTGTTGAGCTTGTTGAAGAAAACGGTGACGCTGCTGTCCTGCATCTGTTCGTAGTAGCGCTGCTTCATATAGTCGAGCGCATCAATCTTGAAGGTGGCAATCTTACGTGTCTGGATGTCTTTGTCGGTATTGTCGGCCACTTGTTTAGACAGTCTGCGGACTTCCTTCCACACATCCTGGGCGTGTGTGCTCATTGCGAATGTGCAACTGAGCAACAGTAAAAATGCAAATTTTTTCATACGTGTCTTTTTAAAAATATTTTATGAGTTATACAATCGGGTAATTCTTCAGCATAGTGAGTGACCATGATCATGGTCTTGTTGCGGCGGCGGCAGAAGGCATCTACTACATCCTTCACCAGCCGGCGGTTGTTGTCGTCGAGTCCGTGCAGGGGCTCGTCGAGGATGAGCAGTTCGGGGTCTTTCACGAAAGCCCTTGCCAGCAGCACCAGCCGCTGCTCGCCGCTCGAGAGCTTCATGAACGTGCGTTCTTCCATTCCCTTCAGTCCGAAGATGTCCATCCAGAATCGGCAGATGTCGTATTCTTCTTCGCGCGGCTTCACATAGAGTCCGATGGAGTCTTTCAGTCCGCTTGCCACGATTCGGATGACCGGCAGGTCGCGCAGGTAGGCCCGGTGCATTTCGGGCGATACATAGCCGATGTGCTTCTTGATGTCCCAGATGGTTTCACCCGAACCGCGAGGAATGCCGAACAGCTGGATGTCGCAGGCATAGCTTTGGGGATTGTCGGCACAAATCAGCGAAAGCAGGGTTGACTTTCCGGCTCCGTTGGGTCCGCTCAAAGCCCAGCGTTCCCCATTGTTCACCGTCCAGTCGAAATCCTTCAGGATAGTACGCTCGCCATAGCGGATGCTCACCTGGTTCATCTTTACCACTTCGTGCGACTTGTATTCCCGTTCGCTATACGGCAGGCTGAGTATCTGCTGCTCCTTTTCGGGGCTCAGCACGCGAGTGGGGTAGGGCGCCCTGGAGGAAAGATATTCGGCGAGCGTCTTCTTGGGACTGGTCTTCATGCCGTCCATTTCCACCACATGGGTGATGAACTCGGGAATATCGTTTGTCTTCGAAAGCACCAGCACGATTTGCAATGCCCGCTCCTTGGATATGGTGGTGAGCAGTTCCTTCAGCTGGTCGCGGGTCTCGGCATCGAGTCCGATGAAGGGATTGTCCATAATCAGCACGCGGGGATTGCGCAGGAGCGTCTTCACGAGCTGGTATTTCCTGGTTTCTCCGCTCGACATCAGTATGACATACTTGTCAAGCAGATGCCCGATGTGGAACAGCTGATACAGGTGCTGCTGCAAATTGCGGCGCTCGGGGGTGTCTTCGCCCGTCTGCACGAAAGCCTCTTCAAGCAGGGCTCCCACGGTTGGCGTCTCGCTGTCAATCTCGGTCTGGTTCCAGCGCTGCTGCATGAAATAGGGGTTGCGGGTGCCGTACGAGTCGTGGAAGGTGATATACTGGATATTGTTGCTCACCATCTTGTCGTCCGACGGCGAGAAATCATATTCCGGACCGTTCATCAGCAGCGGATGGGCACAGGTTATCATATCTACGAGCAACGACTTTCCGCCGCCGTTCGGACCCACGATAGCGATGTGCTCGTTATCGCAAAGCTCAAACTGCGCGGGCTCCTTCAGCCGCCATTCGGGCATCCGGGTCACTCCGTTCTCTATCTTGATGATTACCTGCATTCAGCTTTTATCTCTTTATTCTTTTCTCGTTCTTCTGCGCGAAATCCTTCCACGATGAATAGTGGCGGGCCGTGCTTTCGGGCCTTGAAGCCTGCATGAAATGGCAGTAGGCGGCACCCAGCGCATCGGTGGCATCCATAAACTGCGGCATATCGTCGGATTTTAGGTTGAGCAGCCGTTGAAGCATACCGGCCACCTGCTCCTTCGAGGCCTGCCCGTTACCCGTGATGGCCATCTTTATTTTCAGCGGGGCATATTCGTGGATGGGCACATCGTGCTGGATGGCAGCGGCGATGGCAACACCCTGGGCACGTCCCAGCTTTAGCATCGACTGCACGTTCTTTCCGAAGAAGGGTGCCTCGATGGCCATTTCGTCGGGCAGGAATTCGTTGATGATGCCGGTCACCCTTTCGAAGATATAGCCCAGGCGCAGATAGGGGTCGCTCTGCTTCCGCATGTCGATAACGCCCATTGCCATCATCTCGGCCCGGTTGCCTTTTACCTTCAGCAGTCCATAGCCCATCATGTTCGTTCCCGGGTCGATGCCCAGTATGATTTTTTCGCTGCCCACTTCGCTCTTACTCGCTCAATTCTTCAGATACGGATTCCACTTCATCTCATACTCCAACGTTGTCTGGTTCCCATGTCCGCTGTATAGGGCGGTCTCGGGCGCCAGACGGTCTTTCATCCGCTTCAGGCTATCCATGAGCTGCATCCACGAACCGCCGGGGAAATCAGTCCTTCCGACCGACATGTTGAAAAGGGTGTCGCCGGTAAAAGCCACCTTCTCTTCCTTGCAATGGAATACGATTCCCCCCGGTGTGTGGCCGGGTGTATGTATGATTTCCAGCGTGTGGCTGCCAAAGCTTATCACGTCGGTTTCGCTCAGGTATTTGCCCACGGGCGGGATATAGTCGGCATAATCCATTCCCACCATCGAGCGGGCCTGCTCCCTGAGGTTGGTTATCAGGTATTCGTCGCCGGCATGAATCTCGGGTTTTATTCCATACGTCTGACTCACGAATCCGTTGCCCATCACGTGGTCAATGTGACCGTGGGTGCAAAGCAGATGAACGGGCTTCAGGCTTTCGCTCTTTATCAGGTTTTCTATGGCGGCATGCTCTTCGGGATAGAAGGCACCGCAGTCGATGATTACGCACTCACGGGTGTCGTCCCACACCACGTAAGTGTTTTCGCCGAACATATTGCAAACGTATTTCTGAATCTTCAGCATGGCAGATAAATTAAATGCTTTTGCTTGAACCACTCCTCGTCAAACCAACGGTGGATGTCGTGGATTTCAACAATCTTCCGGAAGGGCTGAATCTCCGCCTGGACATCACCGCCCTTCAGCGCAAACACTCCGTTGCCCAAGGCGTTTTGCTGCTTGTGGCCAATGTTTTTCCTCACGATTTTAATCAGGTCGGGCAATGGCATTACCGCCCGTGATACGACGAAGTCGAATTTGTCATTCTCGTCTTCACCCCTCAGATGCACGGCCTCGCAGTTCTTCAGACCGATGGCCTGGGCAACTTCGGTGACCACACGAATCTTCTTTCCCGTTCCGTCAATCATCTTGAAATGACATTCGGGGAACATGATGGCAAGTGGAATGCCGGGGAATCCGCCACCGGTTCCAAAGTCCAGAATGCGTGTTCCGGGTACGAAATGCAGGGCCTTGGCAATGGCAAGCGAGTGGAGTATGTGGTGCTCGTACAGGTTTTCGATGTCCTTGCGCGAGATGACGTTAATCTTTGCATTCCAGTCGCTATAGAGGTCGTAGAGCGCCTCGTATTGTCTTTGCTGGTCGGCCGTGAGTTTCGGGAAGTATTTCAGCAGTATGTCGATGTTCATTTCAACAGTTGATTTAGTTGGCTGTCAGTCAGTTTAATGGTGATTTCGCCTTTCTCGTGGGGTGCAATTTCCGAATCGACATAGATGAATGTCATATCGCCGTCGCCCACGATGAAGTTGTCGGTGGCGTAGGGCTCTATGTCGGCAAAGATGCCGTTGCCCTGCAATTCCTTCAGGTTGGCCACTCCTTCCTTCTTGCATAGTTCCTCGATGATGAGTTCGGTGAGCGGTTGTTCGTAGCCGGGCACGAAGAAGTCTTCGGGTTTCAGGATGCGGCCCGACTTCAGTTCTATGTTTTTCACTATCGTTGAACTCACACTATGCTCGCCTCCGCCATAGGTATCGCTCCTGACGATATAGCTGACTATTCCTTCGCGGTCGTTCTGAACCGATGAATAGGCGTTGTAGCTGACTTCGTACGACTGGCGATGTTCGCGGTCTCCACGGTAGAGTGGGGCATAGTCTCTGCGATAGTCGTTGGCGAAGCTGACGATAAACGAATCCACCGCCTGCTTAACCGATACGTTATCGCCAAGCAGTCCCATATAGTCGGGAGTGAGCAGCGAGGCATGCACGATGCTGTTGTTCAGCGCCTTGCATTCGTCTCCCTTGCCATACATCATGCTCAGATGGATGTGCGCCTTGGGAGAATCTTCCTCATCGATAAGCAATACGAGGGTATCCACGGTGATGCTATCCAGATTAATAGTTCCAATCTTTGTCACCGTCTTAGGTTCTTTGTTGCCGCAGGCTATGAAAACCAGGGCGAAAAGCATTATGAGAATGTTCTTGTTCATATATGCATATATTGCGGTGCAAAGTTAAAGAATTAATCTGTGAAAACGATTAAATCAGAGGTTAAAAAGAAAAAAAATCCGAGCATAGGTTCAATTAATTAGTTTCTGTTCATAATTTAATATAGCTCTAATGGTTGGCATAATGTAAAGAAATATTCGATTTTTGGGCATCAAAACTCGCGAATTATCCAGCAAGCGGTCAGTTGGTCGTAAATTCGTGAGTTTTGGAGCGTTTTGCGTAAGTTTCTGAGAATGAAATGCTTGCGGATTTTACGACGATTTCCGGTTTGATAATCGGGCTTGAAAACTTCAAATTCGTTGCATTTAGACTTTAATTGAAGTGCAAATAGACTTTGATTTGAAGGTAATTAGACTTTAATTAGTCGGCTTCCAGACTTTAATTGGATTGCTTCCGCCCATCAGAAGAACGCTTTCCGCCCATCAGAAGCCACTCGTTTAAGCATCAGATGGATTTTTCTGATGGAAAATAAGCTTTAAAAGTATCTTTCGGATTCCTAGATTTGAAAAACCAAATGTCGTGATTTTTCCTTATGTTTTTACCGTCTTTTCACTTCCAGATAACCCAGTCTGTGGGTGATGCCCTTGCGGTTGAGCGAGCACACTTGGTAGATGCCGGCGGGGATTTTGTCGATGGAAGCATGCGTTCCGCGATAGGGCAGGGTGGCTACGGCAACGCCCGTCAGGCTCTTCACGATGAGAATGTCGGCATCGAGCGTCTGGCCTTTCGGAGGGAGCGTCAAGTAGCGCCCGTTGTTCTCGAGGAAAGGAAGGTCGGCACGAGGCGTTACCTTAATCTGCGCCCTTTGTTTGTTGCCTGAACCGGCATTCGACGGAAGGGGAGGAAGGCCGCCCAGCGTGGTGGGAAGCAGGTCCTGATTGTTCCAGATGCGCAGATAGTCGTAGAGTCCTTGCACGTTGTCCAACAGGAACTTAGCGCGGAAGAAGCACTGGCCGAGCCCGTACTGACGGCAGATGGCGAGCTGTCGCTTCACTTCATCGATGCGCCAGTTGCCCTCGTGGGGGTCGAGGAAATAGATGCCCAGTCCGGCTGAAACCTCGCGGTGGTAGCTGTTTTCGGCCCAGTTGATGGCAAAGGGATAGAACTGGTTGCCCTTAAAATACATCATGGGGTAGAGCTGGTCCATCAGGCCCGTGCGCAACCATCCCTGAGCGTCCTGGCAAACGGCCGTGTAGGCATTCCATCCGTTACTGCGATAGCGGGGCAGGTCGTCGTATTTTCCAACGGGCGAGCAGCTTAGCTTCACCTTAGGGTTAATGTTCTTGACGGCCCGGTTGATTTTCCTTACGATATAGGTGATGTTCTCGCGACCTGTGGCACGCGGCACCTTAATCTTCCAGCCATCCGGGTAACGGATATAGTCGAGGTGAATTCCGTCAACATCGTAGTTCTGCACCACTTCCTGACAGACGCTGGCCACCACGTCGGCCGTTTGCGGATGCTCGGGATTCAGGAATCCGTCGGCACCAATTTTGCGCAGGAGCGAGGGGTGTTTCTTTCTCAGGTTCTGGCATCCCGGGCCGTTCCATTTACCTGCCGGAAGGGTGACAATCCACGCGTGGAGTTCCATTCCCCGTTTATGGCACTCGTCGATGGCAAAGCGCAGCGGGTCGTAGCCGGGACTTTTGCCGGGATGTCCGGTCATACAAGGGTCCCAGGGTTCCAGTCGTGAAGGGTAGATGACCGTTCCGCGGATACGAGTTTGAAGAAGAATAGTGTTGATTCTGACTTTCTGCAACCGGTCGAGAATGTCGGTGAGTTCGCGTTTTTGCCGCTCTATGGTTTGCGGAGAGTTGGCGTATGTGGTGGGCCAGTCAATTCCGCCGATGGTGGTTAGCCAAACTGCCCTGATTTCCTTTCCCTCGAGATAAGTTTTTTGGGCATTTACGGTCAAAATGCCCGTCATTAAATATAATAATGTAATAAATTTCTTCATTTTTGATAAAAATATTTGCAAAGGTACGCTTTTTTATCGAAATCTTGTTATCTTTGCATAACTTTTTAAACTTAAAGGCAGAAATGATAACTTTTACATTGAGTCTCGTGGCGCTGTTCTTAGGCTATTTGGTCTATGGCAAGTTCATTGAGAAAGTGTTTGGCCCTGACGACAGGGTGACGCCTGCCATCTCAAAGGCCGATGGTGTAGACTACATCGTACTTCCCGGATGGAAGATTTTCATGATTCAGTTCCTTAATATTGCGGGCACAGGTCCTATTTTCGGTGCCATCATGGGTGCCAAGTTCGGTCCCGCTGCCTATCTCTGGATTGTGTTCGGTTGTATTTTTGCCGGTGCCGTTCATGATTTTCTTTCGGGAATGCTCTCCATCCGACACGGGGGCGTAGGACTGCCAGAGCTTGTTGGCAACTATTTAGGTCATACTACCAAGAACGTGATGCTGGTGTTCTCTGTCTTTTTGCTGATGATGGTGGGTGCGGTTTTCGTCTATAGTCCGGCGCTTATTCTGGGCGATATCTGTGGTGAAGGCGATACCTGGGTTTACATCTGGTGCGCCATCATCTTCGGTTACTATATCATTGCCACCATGTTGCCGGTTGACAAGATTATCGGCCGCATTTATCCGCTTTTCGCCATCTCAATGCTCTTTATGGCAGTAGCGCTGATGGCTGTGCTTTTCGTTAAGTGGCCCACGCTTCCGGAACTGACCGACGGTATCGAGTCGATGAATGGAACGCCGATATTCCCCGCACTCTTCATAACGATTGCCTGTGGTGCCATCAGTGGTTTCCACGCTACTCAGAGCCCGTTGATGGCCCGTTGCGTGAAGTCGGAGAAGATGGGTCGCCCGATTTTCTACGGCTCAATGATTACCGAGGGTATTGTGGCACTCATCTGGGCAACCGTATCTATGTATTTCTTCTACGGCGGAGCTGGTCAGGAAATCCTCGGACAGGCTCCCGAGATGACGATGGCTGCCCCCAAAGTGGTGACTGTGGTGAGCGAAAACTGGCTCGGACTCTTCGGCGGCATCCTTGCTATGCTTGGTGTGGTGGCAGCTCCTATCACGAGCGGAGATACTGCCTTGCGTTCGGCGCGCCTCATCATTGCCGAGTTCCTGCATCTGGAACAGCACTCCATCAGGAAGCGCCTCTACATTTGTATTCCTCTGTTTGCAGCCACTCTCGGTCTGTTGTTCTTCAATATTGATAACCCCGACGGCTTCAACGTGATTTGGAACTATTTCGGCTGGGCTAACCAGACGCTGGCCGTATTCACTCTCTGGACCATTACCGTCTATCTGGTGCAGCAGAAGAAACCCTTCGTGGTGACCTTCCTGCCGGCGCTGTTCATGACGGTGGTGTGCAGCACGTTCCTCGTTGTCTCCAAGAATGCCTTCGGTGCATCTATGAGCGCGGGTTATGTAGCGGCTGTTGTGTCGCTTGTTGTAGCCCTGGTGTGGTTCTTCTCTTGGTATCGTAAAAACAATAAATAAATCAACTATAATTTAAAGACTATGAAAAAAATTGCAATGATGGTTGTCGCTCTGGCTATGACGCTGGGCGCCAGTGCCCAGTTCGAACAGGGCAAGTATTATTTAGGAGCTTCGATGACCAGCTTCGACGCAAGTTATAGCGGGTTGGAAGAGTTCAAGTTGGGCGTTGACGCCAAAGCAGGTTATTTCTTTATGGACAACCTGATGGCTTACGGTCAGGTGGGTTATAAGCATTACGGACAAGAGGCCATTCCCGATTATTTCACAGCCGGTATTGGTGCCCGCTATTACATTGTGCAGAATGGTATCTTCCTGGGTGCCAGCGGAAAGTATATTCACGCCAGCTCGAGCTACAACGACTTCATGCCCGGCGTTGAAGTTGGCTATGCTTTCTTCATCAACCGCACGGTAACCATTGAGCCCGCTATCTACTACGACCAGTCGTTCAAGAAGCATTCCGACTACAGCACGGTAGGATTCCGTATCGGTATCGGTATCAATCTGTTCCAGAATACGCCCAGCTATTTCAGATAATCTAAAGCGATATAGGCCATGTTAAGTGTTGACGAACTGGAAGACAGACTCATCGACCTGTCTTTTGCTGAAGATATCGGCGACGGCGACCACACCACCTTGTGCTGCATTCCTGAAGACGCGATGGGCAAGAGTCATCTGCTCATCAAGGAAGACGGAATCCTGGCAGGTGTGGAAGTGGCAAAGAAGGTATTTCACCGCTTCGATCCCGAAATGCAGGTGGAAGTGCTTATGGGCGACGGCTCGCGTGTGAAGAAGGGCGATATCGCCATGATTGTCACCGGACGGATTCGCTCTCTGCTTCAGACGGAGCGCCTGATGCTCAACATCATGCAGCGCATGAGTGGTATTGCCACTATGACCGACAAGTATGTGCAGCGCCTGAAGGGAACGAAAACCCACGTGCTGGATACCCGTAAGACCACTCCCGGCATGCGTATGCTCGAGAAGCAGGCTGTGAAGATTGGCGGCGGCGTGAACCATCGTATCGGACTCTTCGACATGATTCTGCTTAAGGATAACCACGTTGACTTTGCCGGCGGCATCACAAATGCCATCGACCGCTGCCACAAGTATCTCAAGGAGAAGAATCTCGACCTGAAGATTGAGATTGAAGTGCGCTCGTTTGATGAGCTGCAGCAGGTGCTCGATCATGGAGGCGTTGACCGTATCATGCTCGACAACTTCTCGGTTGCCGATACGAAGAAGGCAGTCGACATCATTGCCGGCCGCTATGAGACGGAGTCGTCGGGCGGAATCACCTTTGACACCATCCGCGACTATGCAGAGCAGGGCGTCGACTATGTATCAGTTGGTGCGCTCACGCATTCCGTGAAGGGACTCGACATGAGTTTCAAGGCCTGCTAGTCACCTGATAATTCAAATTCAAGAAATTGAACTTAATAAGCATACTATTAGCAACAGCGTTGCAATTCTCTTCGCCCGTCAATGACAAAATCACATTGGCGGGCAATTTTGGTGAGCCGCGCCCGCATCATTTTCATGGGGGAATCGATGTGCGCACGGGTATGTCTGTGGGCAAACCGATTTTTGCAATTGCCGACGGCTATGTGTCGCGCATAACCGTCGGGTTATACGGTTTCGGCAATGCGCTCTATATTACCCATCCCGACGGCCATAGTTCTGTGTATTGTCATCTGAATGGTTTTGTGCCGTCTATCAGGGTTAAGCTTTCAAACTATCGTAAGAAGAACGGCCAGCCCGACGAACTTGCCGAATGGCGTAAGTCGCCGCAAGTGCCGGCCGATGTCTATTTCCGTCCTTACGAGATTCCTGTGAGTCGGGGACAGCTCGTTGCCGTCAGCGGAAATACCGGCAGCAGTATGGCTCCCCATCTGCATCTTGAGGTGCACGACACGCAGGACTGGGCTATGCGCGACCCGCTTTCTTATGTAAGCCAGTACCTGACCGACACCACGCCGCCTCAGGCACATGCCTTTATGGCCTATCCACAAGCTGGTGAAGGCATCTTCAACGGCAGTTCCAAACCTCAGAACTACGGCTTCGGCTCTAATCATCTGGAGCGGGAGTTCTATGCCTGGGGCAAAGTGGGTTTCGGACTTTGGGCCAACGACTATATGGAAGGCACATTCCACCACTACGGCATTCATCACACCGAACTGCTCATCGATGGCGTTACGATATTCGAAAGCATCGTCGACAGCATTCCGGCATCTATGAACCGACAGGTGAATTCATGGGGCGACTATCTGCATTGGCGTCATCAGAACGTCTGGTATATGAAGTCGTTTGTGGAACCCGGCTGCCAGTTGCCGATGTTTAAGGTAAATGAAGAAAGGGGAATCTACGATTTCAACCAGGAGAAGGAGTATTCTGTGGAATACCGCCTGACTGATGCCTTTGGAAACCAGTCGGTTTATTCTTTCCGGGTTGTAGGAAGACGCGAACAGATTCCGCAGCCTGAACCGCTGAATGCCCGTTGGCTGTTGAAGTGGGACCGCGTAAACAATATCCAGTTCCCCGGAATGCATCTGACGATGGGGAAGCATCTGCTGGGTCGTGATGTCGTATTGCAGCCTTTGGTTATCCGTCAGCCAGCCAGCCTCTCCGATTCCTATAGGCTGGCTCCTGAGAGTATGCCTGTCTTCGATTGGGCAGAGTTGCGCATCAGACTTAATCATGAACCCTCTGATACCTCTAAGATATGCATTATTGGAGGCATTCACGAATATCCGGCAATTGTCAGAAACGGCTGGGCAATTGCTAAAATAAGGGATTTGGGTGATACGTTCGAAGTGGGGTATCCGTCGGAATAAAGTGCGGATACCCTACGGAATAATGTCTATACGGTGAAGTTCTCGGGATGCTTCCCGCTGAAATCCTTGAAGTATTCTTTTATCTCGGCCATCTGCTGCTCCACATTCCCGTTGGGGATAATCACCTTCGTGCATTGGATGAGTCGCTTTTGGTAGTCGATTCCATACAGCAGAATGGGGAGATTGGCCTTCATGGCGATGAAATAGAAACCCTTCTTCCAGTCGGCATTCGGCGAGCGTGTGCCCTCGGGAGTGATGCAGAGCTTGAATTCGTCCATCTTCTGCGCCTCGGCTGCAAGATTGTCGGTCATGCTGGTGTGCTTCGAGCGCCATACGGGAATGCCGCCCCACTTCCTGAAAATGGGACCTAACGGCCAGAAAAACCATTCTTTCTTCATCAGGAAATTGATATGCATGCCCTCGGCACGCATATACACCTGCCCGAGAGCGAAATCCCAGTTCGAGGTGTGAGGTGCAAGTGCAAGGATGAACTTTCGCGGATGCTCTACCGTGATGTTTTTCGTCCATCCCAGTTTTTTGTACAAAAGCCACTTACAGAATTTACTCATACGCGCTTATTTTGTTGTTTATAAGAATTTGCGTACGAGGCAGTTAGTGAAGCGAGGCAATCTGGTCGATAATCTCGCTGGTCTGCTTGTTAAAGTTGTCGATGAGGTCCTTGAAGTATTCCTTCTTCTTCATTCCGGGTTCCGGATGCGAGATGCGGTTGACGTAGTCGTTCTGAATCATCAGAATGCTCGACAGCAATGCATTCACATTGTCCTCGCTGGGATTACCGTTGTACAGCGAGGCGGCCACACACTCAGCAAATAGTTCGCTGCAGATGTAGTTGATGGTCTTTTTTAAATCTCTTCTGTTTGGCATATTATATTGCTTTTTGTTATTTCGATATTGCAAATATAAAAAGAAATTCGGAAATGTAAGTAAAAGTTTCGGAAAAAATATGTTTTTAATTGAAAAATGAAATAAAACACTCTGATTTATCGCAAAAAAGCCGTAATTTTGCATGGAGAAATCGATTATTCACAAAATAAAATCACGCAAATTATTATGATGGAAAGAAGTGCATTGCAGTCGGCACGTGCTGCTTATCAGCCAAAACTGCCAAAAGCTCTTCAGGGAGCTGTCAAAGTGAAGGAGGGTGAACCCACTCAGAGTGTTGATAACCAGGAGGAAATCAAGAAGCTTTTCCCCAACACCTACGGAATGCCCCTCATTGAATTCGAAAAGAGTGATGTTGCCAACACAGCGAAGATGAATGTGGGTGTAATCCTGTCGGGTGGTCAGGCTCCTGGTGGTCACAATGTGATTACCGGTCTGTTCGACACCATCAAGAAGCTGAACCCCGAGAACCGTCTCTTCGGTTTCATTCTGGGTCCTGGCGGACTGGTGGAGCACAACTATCTTGAGATTACAGCCGACTACATCGACAACTACCGCAACACCGGCGGCTTCGACATGATTGGTTCCGGACGTACCAAGCTGGAGAAGGTGGAGCAGTTCGAGAAAGGTCTCGAGATTATCCGCGAGCTCGACATAAAGGCTATCGTCATCATCGGTGGCGACGACTCCAACACCAACGCCTGCGTGCTGGCTGAGTATTATGCCGCCAAGAACTATGGCGTTCAGGTGATCGGCTGCCCCAAGACTATCGACGGCGACCTCAAGAACGACCAGATTGAGACTTCATTCGGTTTCGATACCGCTTGCAAGACCTATTCAGAGCTTATCGGCAACATTGAGCGCGACTGTAACTCAGCCCGCAAGTACTGGCACTTCATTAAGGTGATGGGCCGTTCGGCTTCGCATATTGCCCTTGAGTGCGCCCTTCAGTGCCAGCCCAACATCTGCCTCGTTTCAGAAGAGGTGGAGGCCAACGACCTCTCGCTCGACGATGTGGTTACCTATATCGCAAATGCTGTTGCCCGCCGTGCTGAAGACGGCAACAACTACGGTACCGTTATCATCCCCGAGGGACTGATTGAGTTCATTCCCGCCATCAAGAAGCTGATTGCCGAACTGAACGACGTGCTGGCACGCCCCGAGGCTCAGAATCTTACCCGCACCGAGCAGATTGACTTCGTGAAGCAGCAGATTTCCGACGAGAACCTCGCCGTGTTCAACTCTCTGCCTACGAATGTTGCCCAGCAGCTTGCATTGGACCGCGACCCCCACGGAAACGTTCAGGTATCGCTCATCGAGACCGAGAAGTTGCTTTCGTCGATGGTTGCCACCAAGCTTGAGCGCTGGCGCAAGACTGGCATGTTTAAGGGTAAGTTCTCTGCTCAGCATCACTTCTTCGGATACGAGGGACGCTGTGCTGCTCCTTCAAACTTCGATGCCGACTATTGCTATGCACTCGGAACAAGTGCCGCCCAGCTGATTGCCAACGGCAAGACCGGCTATATGGCCATCGTGAAGAATACTACGGCTCCCTCGGATGAGTGGAAGGCCGGCGGTGTGCCCATCACGATGATGATGAATATGGAGAAGCGTAACGGCGAGATGAAGCCCGTTATCCGCAAGGCACTCGTCGAGCTCGAGGGTGCTCCCTTCAAGGAGTTTGCCGCTCACCGCGAGAAGTGGGCTCGCGAGACCTGCTACGTCTATCCCGGACCAATCCAGTACTGGGGACCCGCAGAAGTTTGCGACCAGCCCACCAAAACGCTGGCTCTCGAGCAGGCTAAGTAATCTGACTGACTAAAAAGGGTGGGGACTTGTTCCATACTGAGTCCCCACCTTATTTAATATATATATAAACTACAAACTAATCCATGCATGCCCAAACGTAGCCGTAAGCATCGCCGCAAGAAATCCTTCTTCTCGAAGTATCCCAAATGGGCATACTGGGTGGGAGGCATTTCCGTAGTGGCAGTCTACGTCTGGCTTTTCTATTATTTCTTTGTCGGTCCGTTTGGCTTCAGATGGCGCGCGCTATATGGCGATGCCAACTATCCCGACGGCTACGAAATCCGCGGCATCGACATTTCCCACTATCAGGGCAAGATTGACTGGGAGCAGCTGCAGAACGCGATGATTGAGAAGTGCCCCCTGCGCTTCATCGTGGTGAAGGGTACCGAGGGCAGTTCAAAAATCGACGAACGTTTCCGCGACAATTTCAAGAATGCCCGCGAGTACGGCTACATACGCGGCGCCTACCATTTCTGGAGCAACAAGTCGACGGCCCGCGAGCAGGCAGCCTGGTATCTGAAGAATGTGCATCTGAAGAAGGGCGACCTTCCGCCGGTGCTCGATGTGGAACACAAGCCTGCCGACATGAGTGTCGAGGACTTCCAGCGCGAAATCCTCACCTGGCTTCATATTGTCGAGGATAAGTATCATGTGAAGCCCATCATCTATACTTACTATAAATTCAAGGTGAAATACCTGGGAACGCAGGTCTTCGATGACTATCCCTACTGGATTGCCCACTACTATGTGGACAAGGTCGACTACGACGGCGAGTGGAAATTCTGGCAGCACACAGATGCCGGCCGTCTGCCCGGTATTAAGGGATATGTGGATTTCGACCTCTACAACGGCTCGTTCTACGACTTGAAGCGGCTATGCATTAAAGAGTAGCATGCACCAGTTGTTCTCGCTGCTGGTCTTCGATAGCGAGAGCCCCAGCGAGCCCGCCTTCTCGGCAATCATGATGCCGTCCTCGGCATAGAAGCCGCTCAGTATCAGTATGCCCTCGTGGCTCATCACTTCCTTCATCGCAGGCATATCGGCCATCAGCACGTTGCGGTTGATGTTGGCCAGCACTACGTCGAAGATGCCGCTCACGTGGCTCAGCACACTCTGGTTGCCCTCCAGCACCTCCATATTCCGAACCCCGTTCAGCTCGGCATTGTGGCGGGCATTCTCCACACTCCATTCGTCGATGTCGTATCCCACCACGCTCTGCGCGCCCATCTTCGAGGCCACTATGCCCAGTATTCCGGTGCCGCAACCGCAGTCGAGCACCCGCTTGCCTTTCAGGTCCATCTGCAGCAGCTGGCCCACGATGAGACGGGTGGTCTCGTGCGTGCCGGTACCGAAAGCCTGCTTTGCCTCGATGGTGATGTCAAGCAAATCCTTCCGTCCCGGCAAAGCGGCATCAGCCTGGTGCTTCGTGTCGTGAATCACACACCTGTCGCCCACCACGATGGGCTCGAAGCCCTCATTTTCCCATTGCTCGTTCCAGTCTTTGTCCTCCACCTGGCTCAGGGTGTAGCTGATTTTCACCCCTTCTATCGGAAAATCCCCGAGCAGTTCGCGCAGCTTACTCTCGTCGAGCATACTCTGCTGCACGTAGCCGTTCAGTCCTTCGTCGGTTTCCTCAAACGATTCGAATCCGGCCTCCGAAGCCATCGTGGCCAGCAGGTCGCGGCAGTCACCAATCGATGGCGCGTCCTTAATCTGGAAGTTTGCAACGTAGTATTTCATAATAAAAAGTTAAAAAATCAGTGCAAAGATATAAAAAATAGGGAAAAACCTATCATGGATTAGGGAAAATCCGTATTTTTGCATAATAAATACCCTTAAATTTGCACTTGTTAAAGAGTAAATACATGATGCGTATGAAAAAGTTACTATTACTGTCAGTCCTTTTAGGTGTATGTGCCGTCAATTTGATGGCTCAGGACGATCTGTACTTCACACCCAAAAAGAGTGAGAAGGCAGTTAAGAGCACCAAGAATGTGATGGTCGACGATAACTCGCCTGCCTATCACGTTGGCACCAACCGGAGCGCCGATGAATACAACCGCCGGGGCAAGTTTGGCAGCTACTACGAGAAGATAGGCACCGACTCGCTGGGCAACGACATCATCGAGTTCCATCCTGCTGCCGAAGACTCGCTTGCAGCCTACACCGAGGCCGACAAGAAATACGATGTAGACGAAGACTACAGCTACAGCCGCCGCATGAGCCGTTTCGACGACTTCTACTGGTACGACCCGTGGTTCTTCGGCCCATACTACAGCTGGCACTCGCCTTGGTGGTACAGCCACTGGGGATGGTACGACCCGTGGTACTATGGCTGGGGCTATAACGGATGGTACGGATGGTACGACTGGTACGACCCCTACTACTACAGCTTCTACGGCTGGAGATATCCCTACTACTGGGGACTCTATCCCAGCGGATGGTACTACACCCGTCCTTACTATATCGCCACCACGCGCGTTACCTCGCCCGGACACTCCATCTCTACCGACCGCTACTATCGTGGCTACAATACAGCCAGGCACAACGGCGGGTATGGATACTCTACCGGCACAGCCAATTCGCGCAACTGGGGCAACTACTCTTCGTCGGGCAACTACTCCTCGGGCAACGTGAACCGCGGTTATCATCGCGACACCCCAACGTTCTCCGGCAACACGGGCGGCACCCGCAGCTCGGGTTCCTACAGCGGCAGCTCGGGCTCGTATAGCGGAGGTTCGCACGTGGGTAATCGCAGCTCAGGCTCGTATAGCGCACCCGCCACAACCCGCTCCAGCAGCAGCGGTTCGTATAGCGCACCCAGCAGCTCACGCTCCAGCGGAGGCTTCTCCGGCGGAGGCGGCGGTGGCGGAGGCGGCTCTCATCGCGGACGCCGTTAATGCATATCTTAAGAAACCGAATTATTAATCATTAAAGCAAATAGGTAATCATGAAGAAATATGTTATCGCTATCAGCATGCTCATCGCCCTGCCGGTAGCAGCTCAGGAAACCTACGAGAACGCTAACATCGTGACCGAAGAACTCAACGGTACGGCACGCTACGTGGGTATGGGTGGAGCAATGGACGCACTGGGAGCCGACCTCTCAACCATCGCCTCAAACCCTGCCGGAATAGGACTGTTCCGCAGCTCGCAGATTGCTGCCACAGCGGGACTCACCACCCAGCAGAATGCCAAAGACTTCCATAATGCCAGCAAGACACACGCCAATTTCGACCAGATAGGATTCGTGTGGAGCAGCCAGGAAAGCCGCAACTCGTTCCTCAACGTGGCATTCAACTACCACAAGAGCCGCGACTTCAACTACATCCTCTCTGCTTCGCAGGATGTGCTCAGCCAGCAGGCCTCGCAGAACGCCCTTTCCTACATCAAGGCTATTGGCGACGTGGATGCCGACGGATGGTCCACCATAGCCATCAACAAAGGCAAAAACAGTTATTCGGGCGACTTCTACTGGACCAGCCAGCTCGACAACCTCTACTACAACGCCTTCATCATGGGCGAGGGTGGGGCAGGCTTCAATATGGCTAACGCCTACAACATGAACCGCGCCAGCAAGGGCTACATCGGCGAGTACGACTTCGCCCTGAGCGGAAACATCCACGACCGCGTATACCTCGGCCTTACCGTCGGCCTGCAGGACGTACACTACAAAGGCTACAGCGAGTACACCGAGTCGCTTATCGGAGGCGGACAACCTATCGGAAACATCACCGTCTGCGACGAGCGCAAGATTACCGGTACGGGCTACAACTTCCGCGTGGGAGCCATCTTCCGCCCCATCGAAGACTCAGCCTTCCGCTTCGGCATCTCGTTCGCCTCACCCACGTTCTACGACCTCACCACCAGCAACTACACCTATCTGGTTAACAACTCACAGGAGCAGAGCGCCTCATACCCCAACTACAGGACCAGCGACTCCTACGACTTCCGCCTCTACTCGCCCATGAAGCTCGGGCTCAGCTTTGGCCACACCATCGGCAACTACCTCGCCATCGGCGCCGTTTACGAGTATGCCGACTATGGAGCCACCAACCCGCGCATCAAAGAGGGCGACTACTACGACGGCTATTGGGGCACCTACTACTCGGAGAGCAGCCGCGACCAGGTAATGAAAGAGCACACCGAGCAGACACTCAAGGGCGTCAGCACCATCAAGCTCGGCGTGGAATACAAGCCCACTCCCGAGGTGGCATTCCGCCTGGGCTACAACTACGTGAGCCCCATGTACAACTCCAACGGATTCAAGGACGCATATCTCGACTCCTACGGCACCAACGTAGCCTCGGCCACCGACTACACCAACTGGAAGGCCACCAACCGCTTCACCCTGGGCTTGGGCTACACCTACGGCAAGTTCTTCGCCGACCTGGCCTATCAGTACTGCTCCCAGAGCGGCGACTTCTATCCCTTCATGGATGCCTACGTAGACGACCGCATGGGATTTGACAAAGATGGCAAGCCGATAGTTGACCTAATAGACAACTACGCCACCAAGACCGAGGTCGACAACACCCGCCATCAGTTCCAGCTCACGCTAGGCTACCGCTTCTGATAACGCATCATTTCAAAATAGAATAAAGCCTTTCCCGAAAGGGAGAGGCTTTTTTGTTTCCTCACTATTCTCTGTAACCCTCAAAAACACCTAAAAGTGAAGATGTGAATGTGAAGATGTGAACTTTGGGCGCCGCCAAAAATAAAAGACCCACCCCCTTGCCCCTCCCTGAATGGAGGGGAGTAGATACCTCTGAGGATGATGGTATTTGCTCCCTCCCTCATAGGGGAAGGCTACGGGGGGGCGAGCATCGCTCGGGATGGGGCAGGGGGTGGGTCTCCTTCTAAATTTCATCGAATGCCTTGTGCCAGGCATTGTGGATGGTTTCCATTGGCAACGCTTTGCCACATTCCATCCGAATCATAGCTTCGACAATCGAGCACCAAAGTGACTCAGCCGAACGGGGAGAGGGAAGCCAGACATCGGGAGCAACATTTGCCAGCCGTGACACAAATTCAATGTAGGTCTTTGTGTCGTTGCCCTTCTCGATGGGAGGACACCAGCGTTTAATGAACTGGCTAAGAGTGTAACACTTGTGCTTTGTGCGATACGACTGCAGCGTCTTGAAGGCTGCCCGTATGCCCCAAGTCATCGACTTGAACTGCACGAAGCGTTTGTCAGTTTGTTCCACAGCCATTCCTTGCCATTTTGACTGGCTGTGTTCAATGTTAAGCGGATTGTTGTTACGAATTCCGCGTGGGATGTTGTTGTTAATCTTTTTCATAAGCGTATACATTATTTTTTTAAATTTTATTTTTTGAGAGGCTAATGTGCTCCCCGCCCCTGAAGGGGAGGGGTTAGGGGTGGGGAGTGTAATCTCCTTTCCCCTTTGTCATTCGCCTCCATTTCTGATTACTGACCCCACCCCTTGCCCCTCCCCTACGATGGGAGGGGAGTACCTCGGCTCTACGGTAATTGCTCCCTCCCCTACGATGGGAGGGGAGTTCCTTGGC
>JAEEGJ010004293.1_pt1 | contig 49029 bp, 35 predicted proteins | sample 8958761 | NCBI WGS metagenome assembly JAEEGJ01 (sample SAMN16246546, study PRJNA631951) | gut metagenome | biome: gut microbiome; feature: rumen; material: RS-attached | host: Bos | place: Iran: Karaj | collected 2018-10
AGAACATCACTCCCCAGATCGACGCTAAGAGCCGCCGCTTAGGTGGTGCCAACTTCCAGGTTCCTACCGAGATCAGACCTGAACGCAAAATCTCCATCTCCATGAAGAATATGGTACTCTACGCCCGTAAGCGTTCCGGTCACTCAATGGCCGAAAAGTTATGTGCCGAGATAATTGCAGCATACAATAACGAGGGTGCTGCATTCAAGCGCAAGGAAGATATGCACAAGATGGCAGAGGCCAACAAGGCTTTTGCTCACTTCCGCTTCTAAATCTGTCCGTAAAGGATTAGGATGGCAAGAGACCTCACATACACGAGGAACATCGGTATCATGGCCCACATCGATGCCGGCAAAACTACGACCAGCGAGCGTATCCTGTACTACACAGGCAAGACGCACAAGATCGGAGAGGTGCACGACGGGGCTGCCACGATGGACTGGATGGTTCAGGAGCAGGAGCGCGGCATCACTATCACCAGTGCTGCCACCACCGCTTTCTGGAACCACGACGGCGAGAAGTATCAGATCAACCTGATAGACACTCCCGGCCACGTGGACTTTACCGTTGAGGTAGAGCGCTCGCTGCGCGTGCTGGACGGCACCATAGCGACGTTCTGCGCGGTGGGTCGTGTACAGCCGCAATCGGAGACCGTATGGCGTCAAGCCGACAAATACCACGTCCCCAAGATTGCGTATGTCAACAAGATGGACCGCGTCGGGGCCGATTTCCTTGCCGTTGTTGAGGAGATTCACACGAAACTTGGCGCCAACGCGCTGCCGATCTGCCTCCCTATCGGGGCCGAGGAGAATTTCGAGGGAATCGTGGACCTTATCGCAATGAAGGCTATTTATTACGATAACGGTACAGAACTCGTGAACTACGAGATCAAGGATATTCCCGCCGATATGAAAGCCGAGGTCGAAGAGTGGAGGGGCAAACTGCTGGAGGCCGTCGCTGAATTTGACGATAATATCATGGCCAAATTCTTTGACGATCCCGACAGCATCACCGAGGAAGAGATTATCGCAGCCTTGAGAAAGGCGACCATCAGTATGGCGGCTGTTCCGACCTGCTGCGGTTCATCTTTCAAGAACAAGGGTGTGCAGTTCCTCCTCGATGCAGTTGTGCGTTACCTGCCCAGTCCGCTGGATGTGGGCAGCGTTCACGGGACCAATCCCAAGACAGGTGCCGAGGTAGAGCGCAAGCCCAGCGCGAGCGATCCGTTCTGCGCCCTTGTGTTCAAAATCGCCACCGACCCGTACGTGGGGCGGCTTGCATTCCTAAGGGCATATTCGGGACGCCTGGATTCAGGCTCCTATGTGCTCAATACCCGCACGGATAAGAAAGAAAGAGTTGCGCGACTGTATCAGATGCACAGCAACAAGCAGAACCCGATAGACTATGTGGAGGCAGGAGATATCTGCGCCGCAGTCGGGTTCAAGGAGCTGCGCACCGGAGATACGATATGCGTCGAAGACAAGCCTGTAGTATTGGAATCTATGGTGTTCCCCGAGCCGGTTATCGGCGTAGCTGTGGAACCCAAGACCCAGGGCGACATTGACAAGCTCTCGCTGGCGCTGGCCAAACTGTCTGAAGAGGACCCTACATTCACTGCCGAGACCAATCAGGAGACAGGCCAGACCATTATCAGCGGCATGGGCGAACTTCACCTTGACATCATCATAGACCGTCTGCGCCGCGAATTTGGCGTGGAGATCAACCAGGGAGCGCCGCAGGTCAACTACAAGGAGGCCATTCGCGGTACCTACCAGATCCACGAGACCTTCAAGAAGCAGACAGGCGGCCGCGGCAAGTACGCCGACATCGTGGCGGAGTTCTCTCCCGCCGACGAAGGCGTCACCGGCTTGCAGTTTATCGACGAAGTCAAGGGTGGCAACATCCCCCGCGAGTATATTCCCGCGGTGGAGAAGGGCCTGAAGAGTTCCATGACCAACGGCGTGTTGGCAGGTTACCCGGTAGTGGGCCTGAAAGTACGCCTGCTGGACGGAGCTTATCATCCTGTGGATTCCGACTCGCTGTCGTTTGAGATATGTGCCAACCTGGCATACAGGAATGCACTCAAGAAGTGCTCACCGGTGCTGATGGAACCCATAATGAAACTGGAGGTGGTGACACCCGAAGAATATATGGGCGACATCGTTGGCGATCTCAACCGCAGGCGCGGCCAGATCCAGGACATGGACAGCAAGGGCAACGCCCGCATCATCAAGGCCCTGGTACCCCTCTCAGAGCAGTTTGGCTATGTCACGGTGCTCAGGACCCTCTCCAGCGGACGAGCCACCAGCTCGATGGAGTTCAGCCACTACGAAGAGGTGCCCACACCTATTGCAAAAGAGGTCGTGGAGCGTCTGGGACGCATTTTTATAGGTGAATAAATTCAGATAAAATAGTTATATAATGAGCCAGAAAATCAGAATCAAATTGAAATCTTACGACCATGCGTTGGTAGACAAGTCCACCGACCAGCTCGTAAAGACAGTCAAGTCAACTGGCGCAGTTGTCAGCGGTCCTATTCCCCTGCCGACAGACCAGAAGATTTTCACTGTAAACCGCTCTACTTTCGTTAACAAGAAAGCTCGCGAGCAGTTCCAACTCAATTCTTTCCGTCGTCTGGTTGACATTTACTCCTCCAACCCCAAGACCATCGATGCGCTCATGCGCCTCGAACTTCCCAGCGGTGTTGACGTAGAGATCAAGGTCAACTAATTCGACTGAAAAGAAGACAACACACTACTAGTTCCGGATAGTTTGCATATATTTGCACCGGAAACGGTCCCTTAGCTCAGTTGGTTAGAGCATCTGACTCATAATCAGGGGGTCGCAGGATCATGCCCTGCAGGGACCACGCGAAGAGTCACTGTAACACAACCTGTTGCGGTGACTTTTCTTTTTCTGCCTGGGGCTATTTCGCAGCTTTCTGGGCTTTGAGGATGAGTTTGGCTGCCCATTCAGGGTCGAGGGCGGGGACGGTGCGGCTGTCTTTGCCGGTCATTGTCTCGGCCATAAAGAGGGAGTTCCAGATGGCCTCGGCGGTGGCCTCGATGGTGGCTTGGAATAAGCCTGACATGGCATCGTTCTGGAGCAGGGTGGGGGTGTAGAATTCCGTGCTTTCGTCCACCAGATTGCCGGGGCAGTTGCTGAAGGCAATTACGTAGTCGCCGCTGCCGTTGGCTGCGATGCCGCCGGTCTGGGCCAATCCCATAAAGGCTCGCTCGGCCATGCGCTCCAGGTTGCGGGCGTTAACGGGAGCGTCGGTAGCTACGATTATCATGCAGCTGCCGTCTGCGTCCTGCCGCTCATTTTTCTGTTTTTTCATCAGTTGTCCGATCTCAACTCCGGCGATTTTCAGTGCGCCGCCGTAATTGGTCTGGACCAGCACGCCGACAGTATAGCCGCCCATGGATGCGGGCAGTACGCGGGACGATGTGCCGATGCCGCCCTTTAGGCCGAAGGCTACGGTGCCGCGGCCGGCGCCGACATTGCCCTCTTCAACGGCACCGTCATGGGCCAGGAAGATGGCCTCCAGCACATTCTGTTCAGTGACATATCGGGCGCGGACGTCATTCAGAACGCCGTCGTTGGTTTCGCCCACAACGGCATTGACGCTGCCCACAGTCTCGTTGCCGGGCCGGGTCAGGGTATAGGAAATCAGCGCCCTGATGCCCTCGGCGACATTCAGGGTATTTGTCAGTATGATAGGCGTTTCCAGCGTCCCCAGTTCTTTGATCTGGGTAGATCCGGCCAGTTTGCCGTATCCGTTGCCGACATACACAGCGGCGGGGCATTTCTGGCGGAAGACATTGCCCTGGTGCGGAATGATGGCGGTCACGCCGGTGTGCATGCGGTTGCCGTCGTCCAGCGTCCGGTGGCCGACCGTGACTCCGGAAACGTCGGTGATGGCATTGTTAGGCCCGGGCTGGAATACGCCATAGGTGATGCCCCAATCGCGCATACGCTTTTGGGCGGAGGCATCAAAAGAAACCGTCAGGGCGGCCAGTAAAGCTATTGTCAGCAGTCTTTTCATAACGGATCAGGCTTGGGTCCACTTGTAGCCGAGCTTGGCGAGGATATGGCTGGCGCCAAGGGTATACATTGTATATATGGCGGCGGATACAGCATTGAAGGCATCCACGCTGCCGGGCTCTATGCCGCTGTGGCGCATCAGGTCGTGGGCTTCGGTGGCTTTGGAACGGAAGAAATCGGCAAGATTGACGGCCTGCGGGCTGTCGAGCTTCAGTCCCAAGATATCCTCAGTTATATGCTCGTCCATATAATCGAAGCCCTTCTCGCCGCAGTAGAAGGCGTAATCGCAGTCTTTGTAAGTATTCCAGTCGCGGTCCCACAGGCAGGCCACGGCGGCGCCCAGATAGGCTCCCCAGGCCAGCACGACCTCCGGATAGCCGTTGAATTCCCGGACGGCATCGGCCATAAAGTCCGGAGAAATCCGCTGCCAGGTCTCTTCAAAATCGGGAGTAAGCATCAGGATTTGTTTCTCTTTCGTTTGAACCGCTCGAAGATGGCGGCCTTGCGGTTGGAGCGGCGCTCCTTGAGCCGTTCCATAGCATCTTCGTTAATCCTGGGGAAGCGCTTGCGCACCTTCCGTACCCATTCGCTTACGGAACTCAGGGTGTGGCGGTCGCGTTTTTCCGGGTACATCTCGTTGTAGCAGATCATGATGCCGGTCTCTTCCACGTCTGAGAATTCGTCGTTGATGGCGGTGCCCAGCATCTTCATGGAGGGGGAGCTGTTCATATAAGAGTTGACCAGCGGCGGAATATTGGTGCCCAGTTTGCGCACCGCCTCCTTGAGGTTGCGGTAGTCCTCCTTGAAATCTACATCTTTCAGAATCAGGTCCATAAGGCGGGCGTTAGTCTCCGGCATTACCGGCTTGAGGGGGCGCACAAGCTCCTCGGGATCGGGAAAGTGCTTCCAGAGGAAATGGAGGATCAGGTCGCGGGAAGGGCGGTCGTAAGAAGGATACATCGTCATCTTGCCAAAAAAGTAGATGATGCCTGGATGATCTTCAACCACGGCACCGATGGCGTCCCAGAGATTATCCAGCGCATATATGGCCTTGGCGCCGGCGCGGGAGCTCTGGTATTCGGGCGTTACGAAACTGCGGCCCAGTTCCATCACGTGCGGCAGGTACTCCTTGATGAACAGGTCGTTGAAGTGGAACATATGGGTGGTCGCAAGAATCGGCTGCCCGTCTTCGCGGAACTTGACGTCTGGTCCCAGGATGTAGCGGTAACCGCCCAGTATGGCCTTGGCGTCGGGATCCCATACCACAATCTGCTTGTAAGGCACCTCCATGGTGTCGAATTCGTCGATATCGGCCGCCAGGCCGCTGCCACCGCCTCCGTCGCGGAAGGATATTTCACGCAGACGCCCTATCTCCTGCATCACATTGGGAGAGTCATGGGCATCCACCACGTATATCACGTTGCCACCTTTGTTGGTGTTGCAGAGCTTCTTGTCTTCGGTAAGCTCTTTTGTAAGGAGATCCAGGCTTACGGGATCGATTATCTTTTCCATAACTTACAGTTCATATACTTTTTCGCGCACCCACGCTGCCCATTCTGTGTCGGTCTTGCTCTTGTCGAAAGTCTCAGGCGGTATAGGGTCGCCGAATAATACCTTGAAAGTGCCGCCCCGCTGGCGATACATTTCGTCGGGCAGGAAAAGCATCGCAAAATTGAATTTCAGCTTAAGCCACTTGCAGATGTTGGCGATATTGTAGAACCGGTTGCTGTTGCGCCCAATGAAGTGGATGGGCACCACGTAACGGTTTGTCTCGCGGCACATCTTGATGAAGTTCTTGCTCCATGGCAAGTCCTGGACTTTGCCCTTAATCTTGCGGGAGCAAAGGCCGGCGGGGAAAATCATCAGGTTGTTGTCTGAATGATAGACCTCGTTTATCAGTTTTGGCAGGTCGCGTGCCTGTGCGCCGGTCTTGTTGATAGGGATGCTCATGGACCTGATGCCCGGCAGCGCCATCAGAAAATCGTTTACCAGGAATCTGACATTATGGCCGAAATTCTCTCCAACGACGCTGGCCAGTGCCACGCCGTCGATGCCTCCCAGCGGGTGGTTGCTGGTAAATGTGATGAGAGAACCCTCCGGAACCTTGACTTTTTCCAGACCTTCCACATCCAGCTTGACATCCAGGTACTTGATGCCCTCGGTGCAGAATTCGATGCCTTCGTAGCCCTTGGTAATCATTCCGTTGAGGAAATCCTGGTGAATGAACCGCTTCATCCAGTTCAGGAACCATTTTGGAATCTTTTTACCGGGAAATTTTTCGGCAACGACTTTATCAAGGTCTATGGCCAGGTCTGGCCGGGGAACGGGAGTTTCGCTCATAGTCGACATCAGTTATTTGCAAATCCAAAATTAGTCAAAATTACAAAAACGGCTTTATATTTGTAAATACTTTCTGACGATAAAATATTTTAACCAAACTTAAAAATGAGTAAATATGCTGTCATCGTCGTTGACCTGGTCAACGATTTTGTATCGGGATCGATTGCACATCCCAGAATCAAAAGAATTATAGAACCCATCAAAGAGCTCTGTGAGAAGGCCCGCGCGGCAGGTGTGCCCGTTTTCTATGCCAACGACAGCCACACCCCCGAGGTTGATAAGGAATTCAAGGTTTGGGGCCCCCACGCAGTTGAGGGTACCTGGGGCGCAGAGGTTATAGACGAGCTCAAACCCCAGCCCGGTGACATTATCATCCCCAAGAAGACCTACAGCGGCTTTTTCCAGACCCCTCTGGAGCTTGATCTTCGCGAGATGGGTGTAGACACCGTGATAATTACCGGCTGGCAGGCAGATTGCTGCTGTCGTCACACCAGCGCCGATGCTTTCTTCCGCGGCTTCAACATCATTGTTCCGCGCGAAACCACCGACACCCTGACCCAGGAAGACTGCGACCGTGGCCTTGAGTATATCAAGAACATCTACGGTGGTACAATCTGCAGCATGAAAGACCTGCCTTTCTGGAAATAATCTGAAATGAAGGTCGGCCTCTTTATAGACACCTTCTACCCGATGGTGGATGGTGTTGTAAAAGTTGTGGACAATTATGCACGCCGCCTCGCACGCAAATGCGAGGTGGTGGTGTTTTGTCCCGCGGTTAAAGGATATGATCCCGGGCAGGACAAGGATTTCCCGTATCAGATTATCCGTTGCACCTCCCTTTCCGTGCCGTGGCAGGACTATTCCCTGCCGCTGCCTCTGGCCGACCCCGCATTCAATCTGCCGCTTATCAAAAGCGGCCTGGACATAGTTCACATCCATTCCCCCTTTGCGGTGGGGATGGCCGGCGTATTCTACGCCAAAACGCACCAGGTGCCGGCTGTGGGCACGCTGCATTCGCAGTATCGTCAGGATTTTGAACGGACATTCAAGTTGGAGCCGACGGTAAAGATGGCCCTGGGCACCCTGATGATGACCTTCAACTCCTGCGATGAATGCTGGGCGGTGAACGGCGCCATCAAAGACCTGTATGTCAATGAATATGGACTTTCGGCGCCCTGCAAGGTGATGCTGAACGCCACTGACCATGTTCCGGTAGCCGATAAAGCCGCCGCAGCGGCGCGGGTGAACGAGCGTTTCGGCATAGCACCCGACGAAACGGTGCTGCTGTTCGTGGGTCGCATCAACTACCTGAAAAACATCGACTTTACCGTCCGCGCCCTCAAGATCCTGAAGGACCGCGGCGTGCATTTCAAGATGATATTCGCCGGCCAGGGTCAGGATGAGGACAGGCTGGCGGCCCTGATAGAGGATCTTCGGCTTAAAGACGATATCATAATGGCGGGACTGAACAACCGCGAGCAGCTGCAGGACCTCTATTCCCGCGCCAAACTGTTCTTGTTCCCGTCGCTCTACGACGCCAATTCCCTGGTGCAGATAGAGGCCGCCTGCCAGGGGACGCCCACCGTCTTCTTGAAGGGCGCCCGCACCGCCGCCACCGTTACCGACGGCGTCAATGCTTTCATCAGCGAAGCCAACGAAATGGCTTTTGCCGACAAGATTCAGGAGATTCTCTCCGACGAAGCCCTGTACAACCGCATATCAAAATCCGCCCGCGAACAGCTATACCTGGACTGGGACACCGTGGTAGACGGCGTCTACGAGAAATACCAGGAACTGATAGAGGCCAAGGCTCATCAAATCGAGCAGAACAGCCTTGAAACCAAACTCAAGCAGGCATTTCTGCCTGACGTAGATTCAAAAGATTTCTAGTAAGAAAATCCCAGGGCGCTGAGGCCGCGGCGGACGTCGGGGTCTTTCATGAAGGTGTTCCAGAGGAGGCCGGAGCGGTAGTTTTCTATCATGCAGACAATGGGGCCCTGGTCAATGGCGATGTAGCTTCTGGCAAACCACTTGTCTTCCAGGGAGAAGGCATCCAAAAAGCCATAGATACCCCAGATGCGACTGCCTAACTTGTAGTAGAAATATTCCAGAGCAGCCAGTGACTCTTCCGGCGTATAAGGGATACTTGAAATGGCTGCGGTGGGGGCGATGGTGCCGGTGTCGTTGGTGGGGGAGGAGGCTGTATATCCGCCCGAATAATCGCTGGCAGTCAAGCCCCAGCATACATCGCTGTATCCGTAGTAATTCTTGGGGTTGGCGGCGCAGTAGGCGTGATTGATTCTGGAATGAGCCACGTTCTGCTCCCAGTAATTGGCATAAGCGTCACGCAGGTTGCGGGGGTCCAGACCAATGAACGAATAGTGGGTAAAGAACAGCGGTCCGCCAAAGTTTGGCCCCAGCGGAAGCGTGATGTTGTAGAAAGCCTTGCCGTTCTTTGCATTTGCTGCCCATCCTTTGTCATACACCTCTTTAGATATACCGTGGGTGGGTGATGATGCCGCGAGCACGTACGCTATAAGCGCTTCGTTCCAGCCCTGAATTTTCATATTCATTTTCCACCCGTAATTGGCCGACCAGTGCCAGTAGAGCACCTTCTGCCCGCCCTGGGTGAACCAGTCCCATTCCACCGCCTCCCAGAGGGCGGTTACGCCGCTTCTAATGGCGGTTTCGGTGGCGTCACTGCCATCGAAATATGAGCGCAGCGTGAGCAGTCCTTCCATCATGAAGGCGGTCTCCACCAGGTCAGCGCCGTTGTCGTAGGTGCTGAAGGCGATGGTTTGTCCGTTGGTGCCGTTCAGCCAATGAGGAAAGGCGCCGTGATACTTCACCGCCTTGTTCTGCAGGAAATCGACAATTTTCAAGGCACGTCCGGCCCCCTCTTCACGGGTGATGAAGCCCCGCTCGATGCCCACGGGGATGGCCATCAGGCCGAATCCGCTGCCGCCGGTGGTAACCGTTTCGCCGCTGTTCAAACGCTCCCGCGTCAGGCCGCTTACCGGATGGGCATAGTCCCAGAAATAGGCGAAAGTGCGCTCCTGAACCTTGGTGAGGAGTTCTTCTGTGGAGATGCGCGGAAAGGCATCCTGGCTATCGTCAAAGGCGGTGTTGAATATATAACGGTAATCTTCCAGCAGTTTTAAGCCAAATGCCTTGCCTTCAGGTATATAGAGCGTGTATGAATGCAGATTTTCGAGAGATTCGGCAGGCTTGATAATAACGGTTTTCCCGTCTTCTCCAAGCGAAAAGACAAGTGTACCGCCGTCAAACTCCACAGCGTCGGTGTCGGTGATATCGACAGGATTGGAGAAGATGAGGCGGAGCTCGACGCCGTCGGCTTTGATGCCGCTTACAGGCTGTTGGTGGCGGATGATGTTGCCGCACAGCCAGGCTTCCTGAACGATGCCGGAGCGTACAACAGTCTCCTCTTGCGGCTTGTTGCACGCAAAGGCGAGCAGCACCGCAGTGATATATAACAGTCTTTTCATTTGTGACGACAGGGGAATTCCTCCCCCTGCCGCCCTAAAAACGAGTTTTAGTCGTCCATTGCATTTACCTCGGCATCATACAGAGCCTTTGCCTCGGTAGCGGTCAGGGAGCGGTTGAATACACGGATTTCATCTACCATGCCGTTTTCAAAACCGCCAATCCAATTATCGCCCCAGCCCCAGCCGGAAGCGGAGGTGTATTTGACATCCCAGTTGCCAATCATGACCTGCTCTGCATTGAGGAACTTGAGGTCACCGAAAGGCTTGTTATCCTCGCCAAATGTGCAGTCGACATAATTGATGCCCTTCTCCTCGTCTACAGGGGTAACATCCATACCGTTTACATAGCAGTGGAACTGGGAAGTTTTGTTGTCGTAGCACCAGATGATATGGAGCCAGCGGTCTACAGGGAAGATATTTGCCCAATCCCATGTAGTAATGCCGGTTGTCTCGTCTGTACGTGAGATGTTGGAGGTTTTCCAGATATTGCCGGGTGCGTAGGATACCTCTCCGGTAGATTCGTCTTTGGTTTCAATCTGAGACTGGAACTGGACTTTCCAGGTCAGGAAGCCGGCGCCTTTGTCGGTGCGGTCGCATCCCATTGCAAAGTTGCCCCAGCAGCGGTCATCAGAACGGGTAATCTGGAATACCATAGGGGTGGGAGCACAAGAGACATCTATTTCTTTATGCTTGATCCACATGGAAACCGACATCGCCTTCAGGTCCTTGAGCGGGCTGTCTGCAGGGAGATTGAAACGGAGGTATGAATCCGGGGTGCCGGTATAGCACTTACCCCTGCGGCCGGCTACGAAGTTGGCATCGGTACCGCTTCCCTGGCTGTCGAGAGTGAGGTTGCCGACTTTCTCGGTAGCGTCGTCAAGCGGGAAATAAGCCACCAGAGCGTCTTCGGCTACTTTGACTTCCTTGGTTTCTTCTTGAGGGTCATCCAGAGGATCGTCGTTGTTGGGATTGTCCTTCTTGCAAGATACAGTCATAAACATGGCTGCAATTGCGAGCATTGATAATAGTTTTTTCATCATTTTCAGTAGTTTATTTGATTGAATAATTAGTAGCTATAACCGGCGGAAGCAGGCAGCGAAGGGTTGAGCTTGCGCTGTGCATCCGGAATGGGAAAGTGTTCGTGCTTGCCTGCCTTGAATCCGAGCGGCCCCAGCACGGATGATGCTTTACCAGTACGGACCAAATCGAAGAAACGGTTTTCTTCCATAGCAAGTTCTGCCCGGCGTTCGTCCAGGATGTTTTCCAACGTAGCTTCTGCAGGGGCAAGCCCGGCACGTTCCCTTATCATATTAAATGCTTCGGATTTGGAAATCTCACCTTCTGCGGCACCGTTTGCCACCGCCTCTGCATATATCAGCAGCACTTCGGCATAGCGGATGATGCGCATATTGTAGTCAAAGCCATATCCGTTGTACGACCATAAATTGTATGAGGACGGCGTATAGACCTTGCCATTGTAGTATGGATTCGGACAACGGGCAAGAATCACGTCACCTTCAGGGGTTGTGGAACCGCTGCAAAGGATGGTGGCATCTATGCGCGCCTGATCACCGCGGGCTTTCAGCCAGTCTACCAGTCCCTGACTGGGCACCTTGAATCCCCAGCCCTGCATGTTGGAGGGTTCGTTATTCCTAGGACCCTGGATAAAGGCGTAATAACAAAGGGGTGCGTCACCGGCGCTCTGGCCAAGCGAAGAAGCCTGTATCTCCATAAGCGATTCAGAACCGTTTTCATTTTCCATAGAGAAGACATCCCTGAACACCGGTATCAGATCAAACTTTTTGCTGCGGATAATGATATCCGCCTCAGAAGCTGCGCTCGCCCAGTCTTTTCTGTATAGCGCCACCTTGCTTTTGAGGGCGTGCGCAGTATATACGGTAAACCGGCCGGTCTCTTTTCTTGGATAGCGATCCGGCAATATGGCAATGGCTGCGTTGAGGTCGTCGTATATGAACTGGTATATATCGGCTTCGCTTCTGGCCGGGTTGGAGGCCAGCTCCTCCGCTGTCATGCTGCGGTCTACGATGGGCACGCTGCCGAACAGGCGCAGCAGATTGAAATATGCGTATGCACGAATCACCCTGGCCTCTCCGGCGCACTGGCGGCAGTATAGACGGTCCTTGTCGGTGCTCATATTCTGCTCGAACAACGCCAACTCCTGCAGCGCGTGATTTGCGGCCGAGGCGATATCATAGAATTTAATCCACATCTGGTTGATGAGGGTGTTGGTGGGTCCGTACGTAAAGCGGTCCATTTCGCCGGCGGTGGCAGCCGCATCGGTGGCGGTAGAGCCTTTGTCGGCATCGTCGGCGGGCATCTCAAACACAGAAACGTAGGCAAAGGCTTCGCCCTCCGACAACCGCAAGGATGCGTAGGCGGCGCTGACGCTTTGGAATATCAACTCGCTCTTGCCATAATCGGTGCCGCTGGTAGGCATGGTGCCTTCTGTGCGTACCTCCAAGAAATCGGCGCAGGAAGTCAGAAGAACCATTGCAAAAAGGGTATATAGTATCTTTTTCATAATGTCCGGCTTTAGAAGTTAAGATTGATACCGGCTGTCCAGATGGACTGCATAGGATAGACGCTGCTGTCGATGCCGCTCTCGATGGGACTGCCGCCGATTTCGGTGGTGAATCCGTTGTAGCGGAACAGGGACAGGGGGCGTTGTGCGGAGAGATAGGTGCGAAGCCCCTTTATGCCGGGAATCTTCTTGAAAGTATAGCCAATCTGGATATTCTGGATGCGGAAGAAAGAGCCGTCCTCCACAAAGAATTCATTGGCCTGCTGTACGAAGTTGGTGCCGTAGGCATCGGCAGAGGGGTATTTGTCGCTCCTGTTATCTTTGGTCCAGCGGTTGTTGTAAAAGTCCAGATCGTAGTTGCCGTCCGGGAAGACACTGCGGTTCATGCGCTTGCGATTCAGGATCTTGTTGCCGACCTGGGCATTGAGCAGCATGGCGAAATCAAAATTGCGCCAGTTGACAGATGTGTTGAATCCGAGAATGAGCCATGGAATGGGGGCTCCCAGGTAGGTCCGGTCATTGTCATTTATCTGCTGGTTGCCGTCCAGGTCTTTGTACTTGAAAAAGCCGGCTTCTTTGATGGTCTGTGATACGGGGTCTTTAATGGCCTCTTTGTCAGATTCATACACTCCGTCGATCTTGTATCCCCAGAAGGAGCCAATAGGATAGCCGACTCGGGTCGAGGTGCTGTAAACACCGTTTACTTCGGCTCCCGGAATCTCACTCCGTCCGTTGAGTTCCAGTACTTTATTGCTTATGGTGGTGGCGTTGAAGTTGAGGCTGTATCCAAAGTCGCCAACCTGGTCGGCCCAGTTCAAAGCCATCTCTACACCCTGGTTCAGCACCTTGCCGTTATTTGCCAGCAGGGTGGCGGTGCCGCCGCCAGTGGCGATGGGAGCGTAGAACACCACATTGTTTGTGGTACGGTGGTAATAATCGATCTCGGCGGTGAGCCGGTTCTTGAGGAATGCCATGTCGAAGCCGACATTGAACTCGGTGACCACTTCCCACTTGAGGGAGTTCTGGAATACGGTCTGGGCGCCGACGCCGTCTATGACATTATCGTCTCCGAACACTCCGGAGGCTCCCATCCCCGACGCGCCGACAATCAAGGTAGAGTTGGCGGGAACATTGTCGTTGCCAAGCATACCCCAGCTTGCGCGCATTTTGAGAAAGTCAAAGACGTTCTGGTTTTGCATGAAACCTTCGTTGGAGATGTTCCATCCCAGACCCAGGGAGGGGAAGAAACCCCATTTCTGCTGGTATTTTGAACTGCCGTCGGCGCGGAAGGTAAGGGTTGCCAGGTATTTGTCGGCATGGTTGAATGTCGCTCTGGTAAAGGCCGAAAGTCCGTGATAGCGGCTGGCTCCGTCAGAGGCCATGCGGGTGCGGGGCGATCCGTTAATCAGATACCGGGAAGCATCGTCAAAGTCGGGAACGTTGTAAGAGATGCCGGTAAGCGAGCTGTTGAACTGCCAGCGGGTGGATTGGCCCAGCATTACCGACCAGGAATTGCGTCCGCTGGATCCATTGTATGTGAGCACATTGTCAAGGATCTGGTATGTGCCGTAGCCGAATGTCTTGGACAGGCTGCTGGTTTTTGTCCCCTGCGAGCCGCCTACGTAATACTCCGGAGTGTAGTTCTGCCCGTCGTAGAAGTCAAAGTCAAGATTATACGAAGTCTTGAACTTGAGAATGTCGGGGATAATCGTAAAGTCGGCATAGACAGAAAAGACATCTTTCAGTCCGCTGCCGTAGTTGCGTTGGTAGAAAGCCCTGGCTACGGGGTTGCCGTAAGAATTACCAAATCCATACAGCTGGGGAGAGTCGAACTTTTCCGGATAGGCGGCGGTGTTGGCCTCGTTATAGATATTGTACACCGGGGGGTTGATAAACGCCTGTTCGTAGGCGCCGGTATCGGCGTTGTTCTGAGTGTAGCGCGAGAGCACGTTGTTGAAGCCTACAGTCAGCCATTCGGTGGCCTTCTGGTCCAGACGGGCGCGGAAGTTGAGACGATTATAATCGTTCTTCGCATAATTCATGATGCCGTCCTGATAGAAATAGCTCAGACCGATAGAGTAATTGGTGCCGTCGTTGGCGCCTGAGAGGTCAATCGAGTGGCTGTGTGTCAGTGCCGGATGCACAAGGGCGGCATACCAGTCCGTGTCGCCAGTGTAGTCGGAGGCATCAATCGGTTTGTAGCCGATGGTGTTGGCGTTGGCTTCGTTCATCAGCTGTACATACTGCGCCGTGTTGGTGAGCTTCATGATGTGCGTGGGAATTTGAACGCCGGCGTAACCGTCGTATGCCACATTGACATGGCCGTGAGAACCTTTGCGGGTGGTGACCAGCACGACACCGTTGGCGGCGCGGACACCGTAGATGGCCGATGCTGAGGCGTCCTTAAGCACCGTCAGCGATTCGATGTCATTGCCGGAGAGGAAGTCGATATTGTCCACGAACACACCGTCCACCACATACAGGGGCTTTGCGTAGTCGCCGATGGATCCGACACCGCGGATCTTTACCGACGGACCGGCGCCCGGAGCACCGCTCTGGATGACCTGCACGCCGCTCATCATACCCTGGATGGCGCTCATGGGGTTGGCTGATACTTGTTTGGCGAGTTCATCACCTTTCACCGTCACGATGGGGGCGGTGAGGTCCTTGGATTTCTGGGTGCCGTAACCTACGACCACCACTTCGTCCAGGAAGTTGACATCCTCCTTTAGCAGGATGCTGGAGGGGAAGTCCTTGGCGGGATAGGTCTGCGTGGCATATCCAATGCAGCTGACCTCCACCATAGCGTCGGGTCCCGTGACATTCAGGGAGAAATTGCCGTCAAAGTCGGTCGAGGTACCGTTTTGCGTACCCGCCTCCATTACGGTGGCGCCGATTACCGGCCCCAGATCGTCCGAGATGACACCCCTGACCTGATACTGTGCCTGCGCGCCCAGCGCAAACGACAGCATAATCAGTGTTGTGAGGATAAATCTTTTCATCGGGTTGATTGGTTATTTGTTGTAATAAAATCCGAGTTTTTCAAGGCCCTGCTGTATCTCAGGGCAACTGCCGAACAGGTTCCACAGCAGGCCGCTGCGGTAGTTCTCTATCATCACAGCTTCCGGGCCCTGGTCAATTGCCAGATAGTGTTCCAGCACCTGCTGGTCTTGCGGCAAAGTGTAGTTTATAGCATCGTAGAAGCCGTAGGGGCCGAAGGTGCGGGAGTCGGAGAGCAGGCGGCGGATTACCGTCATGCTTTCTTCGGGAGTATATACGATAGATGATACCGCCGCCGTAGGGCTCACGGTGCCGTTTTCTTCAGGCGTGCCGGGATAGTGGCCGGCATAGCCCAGGAGGACGTCGTCGCTGCTTGTGAATCCCCAAAAATCCTCGCCCAGCAGCTTCTCCGGGTGGTCCATCGCGTAGGCGCGGTGAATCAGGCACTGGTTCCGGTTGCGCTCAAAGTAGTCGGTGTAGCCGTCGCTCAGGCCGCGCGGGTCAAGCCCCAGGAAGGAGTAGTGGGTAAAGAAAAGCGGTCCGCCGTAGTCCATGCCGATGGTGAGCGGAATGCCGTAGTATTCCTTGCCGTTATAGTAGTATGGGCTGGTCTTGTACGACGCCTCGTAGCACTCTTTGGTGATGGGGTAGGTCGGAGAAGATGCCGCCAGGATGTATGTAATCAAGGTTTCGTCAAAGCCGCGGATGCGGTGGTTCATCTTAAAGTCGTAGTTTTTGGACCAGTGCCAGTAAAGGCTGTCGGTGGCTTGGGTATACCAGTTCCACTCGATGCCGCGCCAGAGGCTGTCACAGCGAGCCTTGAGAGTCTCATCTTTTGTCCACTGGCGGGTGGTGAGGATACCCTGCGTGAGGAAGGCGGTCTCTACCAGGTCGCCGCCGTCGTCGTATTTACTGAACGGATAAGCCTTGCGGCTGTCACCGTCGTACCAGTGTGCCCAGGCGCCGTGGAAGCGCTCCAGGCGTTCCAGGGAGGCGATAATCTTCTCCAGGCGGGCCTCGCCCTCTTCGCGCGGGAAATAGCCCCGCTCTGCGCCGGCTATTATGGCCATCATTCCGAAGCCTGTGCCGCCGGTGGTCACTATATTGCCGTGGATATCCTCGTTACGTTCGCGGGCCATGCCGGTGTTGGGCTCGGCAAAGTCGGTAAAATATTTGACTGTGGCCTGCTCTATGCGGTCCAGAACGGCCTCGTCAGAAGGTTCCGGCCTGGGGGCGCAGGAGCCCAGTGTCAACAGCAAGGCGGTAAGTATAAGGATTTTGTGGCGCATTAAATTTATTTCTCTACGAATAATAATGCGTCTTAAAGACTACGGATGCTGCGCATCCTATCCCTCCCATCCTGACGGATGGGCCCCTCCCGTTCAATAAGCCACGGGCGGCCTATGTCTTTATGAAGCATTATTATTCTTCGTTATAATAGAAAGTGACGAATTCTTCTCCAGAGGAGTCTCCGGCAATGAACAGGCGGAATTCGCCAGCTTCGGGGCCAAAGGTCATGTCCTTGCGCCAGAACGAGAGCAATTCAGGGGTGATTTCGAATTCCACGACTTGGCTTTCGCCGGGGGCCAGGGTGATGCGCTCAAAGCCCTTGAGCTGCTTGATGGGGCGAGTTACGCTGCCCACCAGGTCGCGGATGTAGAGCTGAACGACCTCGGTGCCCTCTTTGCTGCCGGTATTGGTGATGCTGGCCTTGGCGGTGATGGAACCCCTAGGGCCGAATTCAGACGCGCTGAGTTCCGGTTTGCCGTAGCTGAATGTGGTATAAGTCATGCCGTATCCGAATGGATAGAGCGGCTCGTTCTCGCAGTCGAGATAGCGGCTCTCGTATTTGACGCCTGGGTGCACATAAGGGCGGCCGGTGTTCTTTGCGTAATGATAGATGGGAACCTGACCCAGATTTCTGGGGAAGGTGACGGAGAGTCGGCCGCAGGGGCTGGCCTCGCCAAAGAGCAGGCGTGCAACAGCTTCGCCGCCCATGGTTCCGGGATACCATGCCTCAAGTATCGCGTCGGCCAGTTCGCTCTCTTCGCTCAAATCCAGAGGACGGCCGTTAAGCAGTACCAGCACAATTGGCTGTCCTGTTTCTGCAATTCGTTTCAGCAATTCTTTCTGCACGGCGGGAATCTGTATAGAGGTACGGCTGGCGGCCTCGCCGGTCCAGTCGCAGGATTCGCCAAGCACCATAATTACCGTACTTGCGCTGCGGGCGGCATATTCTGCCTGGTTGAAGCCGGCCTGGTCGGGTTTCTCGATGTCACAGCCCTTGGCGTAAACGACGCCGCCGGCCATCTCCATGATGCCGTCCAGGATGCTTTTGACACCCTCTACCTGACCCGCGCCGCGCCAGCTGGCCAGCAGGTCGTCGGCACTGTCGGCCAAAGGCCCGATCACGGCCACCTTGCTGTCCTTGTTCAGCGGGAGGAGGTTGTTATTGTTCTTGAGCAGCACGCAACTCTCTTCTGCAAGGGTGCGGGCCGTCATAAGGTTGGCTTCTGTCTTGGTTTCGGCCGCCTCGCGCTCTGCATCGCAGTAGCGGAACGGGTCCTCGAACAGGCCCAGGCGGGCTTTGACGGTAAGCACGCGGCGCACCGCTTCGTCCAGAGTCTTGCGGCTGATGCGGCCGTCGTCCACCGCCTTCTTCAGAAATTCGCTGTAGCCGCCGCTCTGCATATCCATGTCGTTGCCGGCGTTCAGAGCCTGGATGCAGGCATCCTCCAGGTCCTTGGAGGTGCCGTGGTTCACCATCTCCCAGATGCCGGTGTAGTCGCTCACAACGAAGCCGTCGAAGCCCCATTCATCACGGAGGATTTCGGTGAGAAGGTGGGCGTTGGCGGTGGCGGGAGTGCCGTCAAGTTCGTTGAAAGATGCCATGACGGTCTGCGCCCCGGCATCCACGGCAGCTTTGTATGGAGGAAGATAGAACTCCCGCAGCCAGCGCTCGCTCATATCCACGGTGTTGTAGTCGCGGCCGGCCTGCGGGGCGCCGTAGGCTGCGAAATGCTTGACGCAGGCGGCGATGGTCAGCGGGTCCTCAAGATCCTTGCCCTGATAGCCGTAGACCATGGCAGCCGCAACCGCACTGCCCAGGAAGGCATCCTCGCCGGCACCTTCGCTGATACGCCCCCAGCGGGGCTCCACGCAGATGTCGCACATCGGGGAGTAGGTCCAGTGAAGGCCGGCGGCAGCCGCTTCGTGGGCAGCCACGCAGGAGCTCTCCTCTATCAGCGGCATGTCCCAGCTGGCACTGATGCCAAGATTGATGGGGAAGATGGTCCTGAAGCCGTGAATCACGTCGTAGCCGAAGAGCAGGGGGATACCCAGCCTGGTTTCGTTCACTGCAATCTCCTGCAACTGACGGGTATAGCCGGAGGTGTATGCATTGAAAATGTTGCCGCACTTTCCGGCGCGGATGTCATCTACATAGCCGTCGCGGATGCTGGGGCCGGTCACATCCCAGTCGGAGGTGTATAGCACCAGCTGGCCGATTTTCTCTTCCAGCGTCATCACCTTCAAAAGGGAGTCCACAATGGGGTAGGTCTTATCAAAGTTGACGGCTCTTGACGGATTGTCGGCAAGGCGTACGGCGGTCTTGTCGCCACTGCAGGATGCAATCGCCAGCAGCGACAGGACAAACAATAAGAATCTCTTCATCGGACTATACTTATAAATTTTTATAAATATAGGGATAAAAAGTCAAAAACCGAAATCGAGCGAAAGATTTAATTAGTTCTGAGTCTTGATATATCCGTCCGCGATTGCCTTCTCGGTGATGCGGGCGATGCGGGTCTCCAACTCCGGGTGGGAAGAGAGCAGCTGGTTTACGGCGCTGGTGTTGGTTGTAGATGACTTCTGGAGGTTCAGCATCTTCTGGAAGCTCTTGATCATCGCCACGGGGTTCTTGCCCTTGGACTTGAGGAAATCATAGCCGTAATCATCGGCCTGGAGCTCCTGTTTCTTGGAATAGCGTGCATTGAGGGCAGCCTCGCCCAGCGCACCCAGCTGCGAGTCGGTAAGGGTTGCCAGCGAAGAACTTGCGGCGGCCACTCCGTCCAGCACAGCGCTGGTCAGGTAGGCGTTCTGCATCTCCTTCTTGGAGTGCTTGAGCGCCACATGGCCTATTTCGTGGCCAATCACGCCCAGGACCTCGTCGTCGGTAAGCAGGTCCAGAAGACCGCTGTACACCCTCACGCTGCCGTCGGCGCATGCGAAGGCATTCACCTGATTGGTCTCATACACCTTGAAATTGAGCGGCAGTCCGTTCACATCGGTCAGGCCTTTGGTCAGATTTGCCAGACGCTTGCTGTATGTGGTATTTGATGCGCTGATCTTGCTGGAGGCGTCCAGCTTGGTTATGTACTGGCGCATATACGACTGTACATCTTCGTCGGTTATACTGAGAGCCTGCATGGCCTTGGAAGCGCCGGAAGCGATGCGAGTGGCGTCCATATTTGCAAGGACGGAGCACGATGAACTCATCAGCACCACCGTCAAAAACAAAAGAATCCGTTTCATACCACTAAGGTATGATTTTTTTCGTATATTTACACTTGATACACCTAAACTATTGAAATTTATATGAAAGGCATCGGCATCATCGGCTGCGGAAAAATTTCTCAGGTTCGCCACATACCCGAATATCACGACAATCCAAACGCTAAAATCATCGGCTACTTCGATCTGGCAAAAGAGCGGGCAGCACAAATGGCTGCCAAGTATGGCGGGAAAGTATTTGATACTGTGGAAGATTTGCTGGCTGACCCCGCTATTGACGCCGTGAGCGTGTGCGTAGCCAACAACATGCACGCCGATGTCACCATCGCCGCCCTCAAGGCTGGCAAGCACGTGCTGTGCGAGAAGCCGATGGCCACCAATATTGCCGACTGCGAGCGGATGGTGGCCGCCGCCAAACAGTACGGCCGCTACCTGATGATAGGCCAGAACCAGCGCTTCGCACTTGCCCACGCCGAGGCCCGCAAACTCATCAAGGAGGGGCTGATAGGCCGCGTGCTCTCTTTCCGCACCACCTTCGGCCATTCCGGCCCCGAGACGTGGAGCATCACCCCCGGCCCCGGCACCTGGTTCTTCGACAAGAAAGCGGCTGTGATGGGCGTGCTGGCCGACCTGGGCATCCACAAGACCGACCTGATCCAGTATATCCTGGACGACACCATCACCGCCGTCACCGCACGCATTTCCACCATCGATAAAAAGTATGCCGACGGCACACCCATCGGCGTGGACGACAACGCGATATGCATTTTCGAGATGGCCGGCGGCGCTGTGGGCACAATGGTCGCCAGTTGGACATTCTACGGCCAGGAGGACAATTCCACCATCATCTATGGCGACAAGGGCCTGATGCGGATCTACGACGACCCGGCATGCTCGATCAAGGTGTTCATGCGCGACGGTACGGAGAAGGTGCTGGACATCGACCGCATCCAGACCAACGACAATCAGACCAAGTCGGGAGTGATGGACGCCTTTATAGACGCCCTGGAGCGTGGCGTGCAGCCTCCGGTAAGCGCCGAGACGGTGCTCACCGCAATGCGCGCAATCTTCGGCGCCCTTGAATCATCCGAAAAGGGCGTTCGCGTAGAAGTCAATCGGTAGCACACTATTACCTTCATTCATGCCAAACTGGCGCGGGGGAATCCTGCCCACAGCGTGTTCTGGGAAGGGGTGATTCCGCGCCAGAGGCTGATATCGGGCGCAGGCGCGGACGGTAACCCTTGTAGAGGGCACTTAGAGACACTTCGCTCCGCGCCAGTTTGGCGGGAAGTGCTATGGTACGTACCGCCTGACTTCTGATTCGGGAAGGCGAACCACTGTGGCAATTTGCCGCAGCGTCATATTGTGCTGCCGTCGGAGTATTTGGGCCAGGAGCACTCTATCCTGGGATCCGAGCCTTCTTGGATCTCTGGTTCCGAATCTCATTTTACATTCATCTCCGCAGACTGCCCTCGCTTCCGTGTCTTCCAGCATCACGCCGCGGATTTGCGAGATCTTATTCAGGATTTCCTCGTCCTGTTTGCGGCTGCCTGCCAGAAAGACTCTGTAACAATTTGGGGTTCTGTAGATTGACTCAAACCTTTCTACATCAACATAATTCGAAGGAAGCACAAGATCTCCTGCCACAATCCATTTGTCTGGCAAAGAATACGTTCTCGAGTGAGTCACTTCTCGTTTTCGATCTACAGACATCTCTCCGAAAGCTTCTGTCTTGAGTATATTCCCGGAATTGTCGAATAACCAGATAGGCAGGTGGTACCCCCTCCTGAAATAGAGGGACCCGCTGCTCCACCGGTAATCGAACGGCATAATGTCCTTACCATCTTTTGTTGGCTGTGACACAATGTAAGCGGCAACATTCCTGGGCGTAGACTCGTTGTTATCCACAGGATATAGCTCAATTTCAAGACGGAAGCGGGCTCCTTCTTCGCGAGTGCTTGCCGCGTAGTGTTTATACGTCGTTTCGAACATTAGTTTGAAGTTGACACATTCGTCAGAAGTGCCGTACAGCAAAAAGTGAGGATGAGTGTTTTCAAGGGCAAACGCCACGACGGAAACTGCGGTGTTCGCAGCGCACAACGCAACAATGTTCATTGCCGCAACAAAGTCGCTGGTACTTAGGATGAAGTTCTGCGCCTGGTGACCGTCGGCGCACAAATGGAAATACTGTGCTTGGTACATCGTCATATGCTCAATCTCAATTACGCCCTCTCTCTATGGCGACGACAGCAGTCATCTCGGTCAACAAAGATGGAAAAAAAGAATGATGGTATCAAAACGAATGAGTACAGTTTCTATAAAAATCATATAACCCGCCAAATTGGCGCGGAGCGATCCTGTCTATAGTGTGATCCAAGAAGCGATATGTCCGCGCCAGAGGCTGATATCGGGCGCAGGCGCGGACGGTAACCCTTGTAGAGGGCACTTAGAGACACTTCGCTCCGCGCCAGTTTGGCGGGGATAAGAAACCAGGAGTATTCGCAGGTACGGAGTCTTAAGCGGGGATCTTTCAAAAAAAGAATCCGCCGCGGGAGACCGTGACGGGTTCTTTTTGTGTTTGCCGACCGGGAGTTCATCACCAGAAGGACCGGGGATGGACCGTTGCCGGGAAAAGATGGGGAAGGAACTTATTCAGCGGGGCTGAATTCGTCTTTGCCGACGCCGCATACGGGGCATGCCCAATCTGCGGGGAGGTCTTCGAAAGCGGTGCCGGGAGCGATACCGTTGTCGGGATCGCCGTTTGCGGGATCGTATTCGTATCCGCAAACATCACAAACGTACTTTTTCATTAGCTCAAGTTTCGCAAGTCCAGCTTATTTACATAAACTGAGCGTTAGGGAACTTGCGAAACTATTTCCTACCGCACAGTCTTTTATAACGCTACCCCATCCCTAAACCGAAGCTATGAAGCTTTGCTTCAAATCCCTTCCCCATGGGGAAGGGACTTGCCATCGCCCTTCGGGCTCAAATGTTGGGGTAGCAAGGGTATTATCCAAGTTTTGCTGCAAAAGAGCGGCCATATTCTTCGCATTGCGCCAAGGCGTCGGCATCGGGAACCCAGGGGGTGCGGATGCCTTCGTCCACCACTTCGAAACCGGCCTCAGCCAGCAGAGAGGAGAGTTGTTTGGCAGCTTCTCCGCTCCAGCCGAACGAGCCGAATGCAGCTCCTACCTTCTTCTTGAGCTTCATCCCCTTTACCATCTCCAGCAGGCCTGCAATGGCGTATGAATAGCCGTTGTTGATGGTAGGCGAGCCCACCAGCAGGGCGCGGGAGTGGAATATCTCGGTGAGGATGTCGTTCTTGTCCTCTTTGGCGGCGTTGAAAATCTTGACCGTGAAGCCGGGCAGTACTGCCTCGATGCCGCGGGCGATTGCCTCCGCCATAAGCCGGGTGCTGTTCCACATGGTGTCATAGACAATTGTAACCTGATCCAGGGCATAGGCATTTGCCCACTCCAGATACTTATTGACAATGCTCGCGGGGTTGCGGCGCCAGATCACTCCGTGGCTGGGGCAGATGAGTTTCAGCGGCAGGTTCATGGCCAGAATTTCATTGACCTTGCGGGTCACCATAGGGCAGAAGGGGGCGAGGATATTGGCAAAGTATTTCTCCGCCTCGGCCATCATCTCCTCTTCCGGCACTTCGTCGTTGAAAAGGCTTTCGCTGGCGTAGTGCTGGCCGAAGCCGTCGTTGCTGAACAGCACGCCGCCACATCCGTCGTAATAACTGAACATCGTATCGGGCCAGTGGAGCATGGGCGCCTCAACAAAAGTGAGGCTTTCGCCGCCGCCCAAATCCAGCTTGTCGCCGGTCTTGACTTTGACGAAATTCCAATCCTGGTGATAGTGTCCGCGGATGATGGCTTCGCCCTTGGCGGTGCAGTATATCGGTGTGCCGGGAATCTCTCGCATCAACTCTACCAGCGCCCCGGAGTGGTCGCTCTCAGAATGTTGCATCACCACCGCATCTATCTTTTTCAGATCGATTTCCTGCCTGAGGCGCGACACGAACTCGCGATCGTACGGGCCCCACACAGTGTCCAGCAAAACGGTCTTTGATGTGCCCCTCAAAAGGTATGAATTATAGCTTGAACCGCGGCGGGTGGACAGTTCGTTGCCGTGGAACATTTTTAGTTCCCAGTCGACCTTGCCGACCCAGGAAATATTGTCTGTTATTTTCTTTGCCATAGCACAAATATAAAGAAAGTTTTTTGCTAAATTTGAAGTCTAACCGAATAATCAAATCAATAAATAGAGTATGAAAGCATTTAAGTTTATGTCGATTGTGGCGGGTGTGATGGCCCTGGCTGCACTGGCCGGATGTCAGCAGAAGGTCGAAGATCCTTACATAAATCTGGTCGGCAACGATGTTCTGACATTGGATCAAAACAAGACGACCGTCACCGTGAAGATTATTACCAACCGTGACTGGGCTGTCCGCATGGACGCCAAGACCTCCGAGTGGATGGTTGTGGAGCCCTCGCGCGGCACCGCTTCCACCAAACCCATTGAGGTGACACTTACCGTGACAGAGAATACCGGTGCCAACCGCACCGCCGCCATTGAATTTTATACCGGCGTAGCCACCGCGATGCTAACGGTGAAACAGGCCGGCCCCAAGGGCGATTCCGACGGTGTCGAGACAATAACAGTGGCAGATTTTATCTCCAAGGCCGACAAGACAACCTATTACCGCCTGACCGGCAAGGTTTCATCTTTCCAGACCGGCACCAACAGCAGCGGCAAGAACTGGATGCAGTTTAATCTGACAGATGACTCAAGCACTATTTTGGTGTATGGATTTGCTAACGGTCAGTATGAGGAGTGGTCAGGCAAGATTAAGAACGGCGGAACCGTGACTCTTCAGGGTCAGTATGAATTTTATTCATCCAAGAGCCAGCACGAGGTTGTAAATGCAACCATTGAGTCTTTCACTCCTGGCGAAGAGCAGACGGAGATTACCTCGTCTACCGTGGCCGATTTCATTGCAAAGGCCAGCGGTACCATCTATTACCGCCTGACCGGCACGGTTTCAGCATTCCAGACAGGCACCAACAGCAGCGGCAGGAACTGGATGCAGTTCAATCTGACCGACGACACCGGCACCATCCTCGTATACGGTTTCAAGGATGGCCAGTACGATGCATGGTCCAGCAAGATCAAGAACGGCGGAACAGTGGTTCTAGTGGGAACCTATGAATATTATTCACAGAAGAATCAGCACGAGGTGATGAACACTACCATAGAGTCGTTCACTCCAGGCGAAGAGCAGACGGAGATTACCTCGTCTACCGTGGCCGATTTCATTGCAAAGGCCAGCGGTACCGTCTATTACCGCCTGACCGGTACGGTTTCAGCATTCCAGACAGGCACTACCAGCAACGGCAGGAACTGGATGCAGTTTAATCTGACCGACGACACCGGCACCATCCTCGTATACGGTTTCAAGGATGGTCAGTACGATGCATGGGTCAGCAAGATCAAAGACAACGGCACTGTGGTTCTTGTGGGAACCTATGAATATTATTCACAGAAGAATCAGCACGAGGTGATGAACACCACCATAGAGTCGTTCACGGAGGGAGAAGCTCCGCAAGCTGTCGAGGTTACGATAGCAGAGGCGGTAGCACTTCCCGATAACAAGCCCATAATCATTAACGAAGCTACTGTGGCCGGCATTTCTACAATGGGTCTCATTGTTAACGACCCCACCGGGAATGCTTACGTTTATTTCGATACCAAGGCTGGCGAGACTGTTCCCGCAGTGGAAATTGGCGACAAAGTCAAGATTGAGGGTACGAAATCATCTTTCAACGGTATCCCTGAAATTGTGAAAGCCACTGTGACCAAGAGCGGCACAGGTACAATGTCCTACCCCGAACCCAAAGACATTACATCAACTGCGGCCACTTATGAGGCGACTGTGTCAGAATTTGTAAAGCTTACCGGTAATCTCTCCATAAGCGAGAGCAACGGCAATAAGTATTATAACCTGACAATCCCCGGCGTGGGCGCTGAAACCAAGCAGGGATCTCTCGCAGGCCCTCTGCCCGCGTTTAACGTAGATGATATGGCTGGACAGGACATCACCGTCACAGGTTATGTTACCGGCTTTGCAAGCAAGGGCAAGTATATCAACATCCTGGTTACTGACGTTGCGCTTGCAGACCCCAATGCAAAGTATTGCAATGTGAATCCAACGGCGATAAAAGTAAAGGCCGATGCAACTTCCGCGACGTTCACTATCGCCGCCAACGCCGCCTGGACTGTTACCAGCGACAACGATGCATTCACCGTTGAACCTGCTTCCGGCGATGCCAATGCTACCGTTACGGTATCATTCTCCGCAAATGAAAGCGACCAGGCAAGGGTGGCCAATCTCACTGTCGCTTGCGCCGACGCCAGCGTAGAAACGGTGGTTGTACTGACACAGGCCAGGGCTTCCAGTGGCGATGCCACAATAATATCGATAGACTTCACAGCAGAGATAGCCGATCTGCCCCAGGCAAAGGCAAACGGCAAAAAAGACGGTACATACACACTTGGCGGCTATGAGTTCATAATGCACGCCGAAGGTAAGTACAGCGGCGCCGACAACCTGTTCTATCAGGCCAAGTCGAACGAAAAGTACTTCTTGCTGATAGGCAGGAAAAACGCTTATATCCAGCTGCCGGTTGTAGAGGGGAAGGCTCTTACCAAAGTGGCGTTCCTTACGGGCGAGAGTGCTTCTACCAGCGTAATTGTGGATGTGGCAAAAGCGGACGGAACCCGCTTGAATGTCAACAACACCGCCTTGAACAAGGGGACCAGCTATTCATGGGATATTGTCGGTGAGGTAGGCCAGGCTTACAAGCTGATGGTTGTCTCCGACCATAACGCCCAGTTCCAGAATCTCACACTCACCTACGAGTAGAATATGCCCCGAAGACTACATCTGGCGGCGACTGTCCTGCTGCTGACGCTTCTTGCGGCTGCCTGCCACAAAGAGGCGCCGGAGGGCGAGTTCTCCATTTCCGTCCCGGCAATAGTGCTGGACGGGGAGAGGGGGACCCAGTTCGTGAAGGTGACTGCCGATGACAACCGGCAGTGGACTCTGTCGCTGACCTCGGAAAGCGGCGGAGCGGTGGTTTGGGCCGAGGTCGATCCCGCCTCCGGAACCGGCACCAAGTCTTCGGTGACCATCACCTGGCAGAGGAACGAAACGGGCGCGAAGCGCACGATGATCCTCTCCGGCAAGTGCGGCAGCCAGAAGGCGGATGTGACCATCACCCAGGATGTATATGACAGCGGGTCCGGCGGTGGGGGCGGCTCTCTTCCTGAAACGATAGAGGCCGACCCGGTGCCCAGGTGGATGGAGCTGCCCTCTACCGACAATCCGTCGCTCTACTTCTTCTCGCACACCAACACCTCCGGAGCAGGCCGCAACTACTCTTTCTATTGGGATGTGAATGCCCTGGTGGCCCATTGGGTGGCATACCCGCTGAACACGGCGCTGATAGGCAAAGGCAGCCGCACCGACGCGTGGGACCTCGATCCAAAGCTGCCGCGCAGCGCCCAGCCGGTGCTTTATTCGGGCTACAGGAGTGGTTATAACAGCGGCAACATCAATGGCGGATCCACCTGGTACGACCGCGGCCACCAGTGCCCGAGTGCCGACCGCCTGAACTATTCGGACAATATCAAGACCTTCTACGGCACCAACATGACGCCGCAGGACCCCGATCTGAACCAGAAGATCTGGGCATCGCTGGAGACGTATGTCCGCGACAAATCGAGGAGTTTCGACACCCTTTATGTCGTGACCGGCTGCGTGGTGGAAGGCAGCACCGCATACGCTTACGACAACGAGGGCAAGAAGGTTACCGCCCCCGTGGGCTACTATAAAGCGCTGCTGGGCTATCAGAAAAGCCGTTCGGTGGGCATAACTGCCCAGACCTACGGCTACACAGGCGTCGCCTTCTACTTCGAAAACAGGGCCTACAGCGGCAACAACTACAAGAACAACGCAATGACGATAGATGCCCTGGAAGAAAAGGTAGGGGTGGACTTCTTTGTGAATCTGCCCGCCGCAATCGGCAGCGACCTGGCCGACAAGGTAGAGAGTACAAAAGACAATTATTGGTATAACTGACCATGAAAAGAATAGCTATAATGGCAGCGATGCTGCTGCTGACAATAGGAACCTTTGCCCAGAGCAGGACGTACGTCATAGGGTTCTACAACCTTGAGAACCTCTTTGACATATACGACGATCCCGCCAAGAACGACAACGAGTTCCTCCCCGACGGGGCCAACGCATGGACCCAGGCCAAATACGAGAAGAAGCTCGCCAATATGGCCAAAGTAATCAAATCCATGGCAGAGGATAACGGCCGTTATCATACGATACTGGGCGTGAGCGAGATAGAGAACCGCATGGTGCTCGAAGACCTGGTGGCGCAGCCCGCCATCGCCGATGCCAACTACCAGATTGTGCATTACGACGGCCCCGACCGTCGCGGCGTGGATGTAGCGTTGCTATACAACCCCAAGCAGTTTACCTTCCTCGATTCGGAGTCGATTCCTTTCACTTTCGATGGGAGCGAGATTGACTTCAGCGACATCGACAAGGATTATTTCCGCACCCGCGACATCCTGATGGTGCACGGCACGATTGCCGGCGAGCATTTCGCCTTCTACGTGATGCACCTCCCGTCGCGTGTGGGCGGCAAGGGCGGTAACCTACGCAGTCGCGGTGCCGAAATCGCCTACCGCCACAGCCTGACGATGATGGAGAAGTATCCCGGCATCAAGATAGTGGCCATGGGAGATATGAACGACGACCCGTTTGACGAGAGCATGGCGGTATACTACCACGGCCGCGAGACTCTGGAAGAGGTTGGCCCGGAGGACTATTTCAATCCCTTCCTGCGGATGATAAAGGATGGTCTGGGCTCGCTGTGCTATCAGGGACAGTGGAGCATCTACGACCAGATTCTGGTGAACCAAAACCTGGCGCTGGCACCCCAGGGCGGCCTCAAGCTGATGCCCATCAACAAGGGTTATTACGGCCGTGTTTACAAAAAGCGCTTCATGATGACCAAGAGCGGCCAGTACAAGGGTTATCCCCTGCGTACCTTCTCCAACGGCGGCTTCATAAGCGGCTACAGCGACCATTTCCCCACTTACATCGTAATCAGTAAAGAACTATGATAAAACGACTTGCTTTTTCTTTGGCGCTCCTGCTCCTCTCCGCTGCGCTCTGGGCACAATTCCCGACGGGCGGCGTAAAGGGCGTGGTTGTGAACCGCGCGGGACGCGTACCGGTACAGGGTGCCGAGATCACCCTGAGTCAAGGTGAGACAACGATGGCGACCTGCACCACCGGCGCGGACGGAGCCTTCCTTATCGAGGGTCTTGCCGACGGCGTCTATGCCATGACGGTGGTTGCCGACGGCTTCACCCCCGCCGACGTGAATGTCACCGTGGACAAGGGCTTTGTGAAGGACATGATGTTCCTCTCGCTGATTCCGGAGCAGGTGGTATCTGAACTTGACGACTCCAGTTTCGTGGAGTTTGACATGGACGATTCCGGCTTCACCGACAACCCCACCATCATGTACAGCACCACCGACGTATTTACCAATGTCGCCGGTTACGGCTTCAGCCCCATCCGCTTCAAGAACCGCGGCTACGAGAGCGAGAGCCAGGATGTATATCTGGCGGGAGTCAAGATGAACGATGCTATTACCGGTTACTCTCCCTTCAGCCTGTGGAGCGGCCTCAACGAGGCGATGCGCAGCAAGGAGAGTACCATCGGCATGGAGTCGGCCGACTACGGCCTGGGCCACTTCAACGGTATGACCAACATACTTGGTACGCCGTCGGCGGTGCGTCCCGGCTGGCGATTCAGCGTGCTTACCAACAGCGCGTTCTACCGCCTCCGCCTGATGGCCACCTACGCCTCCGGCCAGCTGGACAACGGCATCTCCTATGCCTTCAACGTGTCGGCCCGCCTGGGCGGCAACGACTGGATAGAGGGTGTCTATTACAAGAATGTATCGTACTATGCCGGCATAGAGAAAAAGTTTGACGACGACAGCCGGCTGGCGCTGTTCACCTTTGCCAATACCGGCCAGCGCGGAGCCCAGAACGCATCTACACAGGAGGTATACAACCTGATGGGCGATAATATGTACAACAGCAACTGGGGCTACCAGAACGGCGTGGTGCGCAACGCCCGCGTCCGCAAGACATTCGAGCCGGTGACGGTGCTCAAGTATACGGCATCGCCTTCCGACAAGCTGGATTTGTCGGCGACTCTGCTCTACCGTTGCGGATACAACGGCTACACCGCCCTCGACTGGTATGACGCTCCCGACCCGCGCCCCGATTACTATCGCAACCTGCCCAGTTACTACTACATGGACGACGACGATTACAACCGTCTGAACGAGGGCAAGTACAATTGGGCTACCGAGTCGTGGACCAACCACTCCAAGGATTATGCTGGATACCAGCATCTGAACTGGGACCGCCTCTACAACGTGAACTACAACCAGGCCGACGGCCGCAGCAAGTATGCCCAGGAGCAGCGCCACGTAGACCAGCGCGACCTGAACCTGGCCCTTTCGGCATCGTGGTATGTAACCGACGAATTCACCCTGAACGGTGGCTTCGAGGGCAAGTTGAACCGTACCGAAAACTACAAGAAGATAGCCGACCTGCTGGGCGGCAAGTACTACGTCAATATCGACCAGTTTGCAGAGCGCGACTTTGCAAGCAATGAGGCTCTGATACAGAACGACCTGGATTACTTCTTGCGGAACGGTGAGGCTGAGAAGGTGAAAGAGGGCGGAAAATACGGATATGACTATTACGCCCATATCCGCAAGGCACTCCTGTGGGCCAACGGCGTCTACACGATGGGCGGCTTCACCGGAACGCTGGGCGCCACCGTCGGCCGCGAGTCGTTCTGGCGCGAAGGCCTGGTGCGCAAGGGTCTGTTTGCCGGTGTCGACGATGCGGGCAACGAGATTACCTATCAGGGCAAGACCCTCACCAGCTACGACTCCAAGGGTCGTCTTATCACCTCCAAGGGCAATTCCGACGTCTGCAAATTCCTGACCTATTCCACTAAACTGTCACTGGTCTATCTGTTCAACGGCGGCCACCGCGTCAGCCTGAATGCCGGTTATTTCAACGATGCGCCGACATTCAACAAGGCGTTCATTTCGCCCCGCACCCGCAATACCGTAATCGACGGCCTCACTACGCAGAAGACCGTGTCGGCCGACCTCAACTATCAGTGGAGCAACAACGGATACAACGTCCGCGTGACCGGCTTCTGGACCAAGATCATGGATCAGACCGACCTGATGAGCGTCTACGACGACTCGCAGCAGTCGTTCACCAACTTTGCCCTGACAGGCATCGACCAGCGCCATGCGGGCGTGGAAATAGGTGCCAAGATGCCGCTTTTCGTTCCCGGTCTCTCGCTCTCCGGCGTACTGAGTCTGGGCGAATACATCTACACCTCCAATCCCCTGATGACGCAGACCATAGACAACAGCAGCGAAGTGGTCTTTGAAAACATAGAGGTTCCCTACTGGAAGGAGAGTCCCGTTTACCGTCGCGTCAATTACAACGGCGAGAACATCATTGAGGTCGATTTGGACGGCAATCCGATAGTAGAGGGCTATCAGAAGCATCACGTGCCCTCCACGCCGTCGCTGGCAACCGCACTTGCGCTCAACTACCGCACCCGTTCTTACTGGTTCTTCGAGCTCAACGGACAGTATTTCGCACACTCCTATCTGGATATGAACCCGCTCTACCGCACCGATGTGGCTGTGGGCGGCGCCGACGGCATAGCAACGCCGGAAGAAATCCAGTATATGACCACCCAGGAGGAGTTTGACCCCGCATTCCTGCTCAATGCAAGCATCGGCAAGTCGTGGTACATCCAGCGCAAATACAATTTCGGCTTCTCCATGGAGATCAAGAACATCCTCAACAACCGCAACGTAAAGACCGGCGGTTACGAGCAGAGCCGTCTGATTTCCAGCACCGGCAAGGACCGTTACTACGCATTCGACCCCAAGTATTTCTATATGCCGGGAGTCAATTACATGTTGAACCTTTATTTCAGATTCTAACGATATGAAAAAGATAGTATCATTATTTGCGCTGGCAATCGCGCTGGTTTCCTGCAACTCTCTCGTAGAGGAGTTCCAGCCGGTATTCACCTCCGAATACGAAGCCCCCGATGTCTTTAAGCAGGCCGAGGTGAAGGCCAACATCACCATCGCCGACCTGTGCGCCATGTACAAGACCGGGTCTCCCTGGAATATCGACCAGAATCTGATCATTGCCGGCAAGGTGACCACCACCGACAAGCCGGGCAACTTCTACAAGAGTCTATATATCCAGGACGAAACCGGCGGCATAGAGCTCAAACTCGGCAAGAACGGCCTCTACAATTACTATCAGGAAGGGCAGACGCTGTATGTGCGCTGTTTTGGCCTGACGCTGGGCATGTACGGATACAAGAGCGGCAACTACGGCGGCCAGGGAATGATACAGATCGGTTATGAAGATCCCACCGAGACCTACGAGACAGCCTATCTGGAATCGACCTATCTGATTGACTCGCACATCCTGGCGGGCCCTAAGGGCGACAAGGTCGTTCCCGAGGTCATCACCGAGGAGCAACTGCCCAAGTCGTACGACACGCAGAACACCAACCATTACATCGGCAAACTCGTGACCTTGAAGGGTCTTAGATACGGCAATCAGGTATTCTGCCTGGTATACATCGATTCCAACAAGGACAAGAAACTCTCCGCCAACCGCATCTTCATTGCCGACCAGACATGGGGCGTGACCACCTGGGCCATGAGCAAGAAGAAGTTCGAGGAGTATTTCGATTCCGGAGTGTGGGATTCCTGCCAGATCGGCAATGCCAACGACTATGTCTACGGCACCGTGGGTGAGCCCAACGACCCCGGTTTTGCCATGAGCAAAGCCGACATCCGCGCTCATTCGGCGGCATATTCGGTGAGCCAGTACTTTATGATGGGCAATACCGAGATCCAGCTGCGCACCAGCGGCTACAGCAAGTTTGGCGATGCAGAGATTCCGCAAAAGGTGCTTGACGGCGATGCCACAGTGGACATGACAGGCGTCCTGACCATGTATCAGGGTTCTATCCAGTTCATCGTCAACAGTCTCGACGATATCGTGGTGAACTACGACTAAAGCTGATTAATTACGAATTGATCCGAATCACCGTCGATTGCAAAATTGACGGTGATTTTTCTTGAAGAAGCGCCTGTGTTGGCCGGAACGGTAACGCTGACAGTAGTGTTGCCGACCGACCCTGAGGCGGGAGACAGGGTGACGCCGGGAGTGTCGCAGGATGCAGTCCATTCGCTGTTGGCAGTTACCACCAGGGAGACTGTGCCGCCGTTGCGGTCAATGGAAACACCCTCGCCGGCAGCCGAGACGTACGGTCTATAGTCCTGTGTGATATAGGCCGTTCTGGTGGAGGTAGATGAATTGCTGCGGGCGCAGAATTGGACGGCGATGCAGCCGGTGGTCCAGTTGTCGGTTTCGGGAATCGTAACCGTGACGACGTCGTCGCCTATGCCATAGGCCTTGGATACGGTGGCGGGGCAGTCTTCTTCCAGATCGACCTTCCATGGCAGGTCGGTCATAATCTTGATGCTGACGCTGCCGCCGGTGTAGGGCACCTCGGAGAGGCTGGGGGTAATCTTGATGGACGGGGAGAAGGTCTCCGCACAGGAAGTAAGAATGGCCAGCGCCGCAAGCAATGTCAGAAAGGCTTTTTTCATAATCTTCCGCAAAGATATTAAAAATTTATAACTTTGCTTTCTGTATGAGAAAGTGGATTACAGGGATATGTTTCGTGGCGCTGGTAGCCGTTTGCGCGAGCGTGACCTCTTGCGAGAAGTACGCCCTGCCCAAACTGACTTGTGATGTCGACACCATCAGGGTGCCCCAGTCCGGCGGCGATTTCCAGGCGACAATTACCAGCAACGTAAAGTGGTCGTTCACTTTCTCCAAGATACCGGAATGGATTTATATCGACGTCCAGTTCGGCCAGAGCGACTACATCGATACGGATTATCCCATCAACATCAAGGTCAAGAAAAACGATGAGGCAGAAGGCCGAACGGCCGTGTTGGAGTTTTCATCTGCGACGCTAATTCGCAAGCTGGTTATAGAGCAGCAAGGGACCGGCACAGATCTTTAGCGTCGAGTTTTTCCCAGGTGAAAAATTCGACTTCTTTTTTGTATTCCTTTTCGCCGTCAAAGAAAGTGACTTTCTTCTTGTAGGGCTTGCGGCCAAAATGACCGTAGGCGGCTGTGGGCTGGTAAATCGGATTCTTCAGGCCGAACTTGCGGATTATGGCGGCGGGGCGCAGGTCAAATGCCTTGCCAATCGCTTCGGCTAATTCGGCGTCGGAAAGCGGGCTGTGGCTGGTGCCGAAGGTGTTTACGAAGATGCTGCATGGCTGCGCTATGCCTATTGCGTAGGAAACCTGTACCATCATCTCGTCGGCCACGCCGGCGGCCACCATGTTCTTGGCGATATAACGGGCTGCATAAGCGCCGCTGCGGTCTACCTTACTGGGATCCTTGCCGGAGAATGCGCCGCCGCCGTGGGCGCTGCGACCGCCGTAGGTGTCCACAATGATCTTGCGACCGGTAAGGCCGGTGTCGCCCGCAGGGCCGCCGATTACGAATTTTCCGGTGGGGTTGACGTGGAGTATGTAGTCACCCTTGAAAAGGGCTGCGGTGGCGGGCCTCAGGGTTGATATCAGGCGCGGCAGCAGCACTTTCTGCACGTCGCGGCGGATACGTTTGGCCATGGTGGCGTCTGTATCGAACTCGTCGTGCTGGGTGGATAGGACAATGGTGTGCACCCTTACCGGCTTGCCGGTCTTTGCGTCGTATTCGATGGTAAACTGGCTCTTTGCGTCGGGCCGTAGATAGGGCATGGGGGAATTCTCTTCCCGGCGAATCTGCGAAAGAACCTGAAGGGTGCGGTGGGAAAGCATCACCGGCAGCGGCATATACTCGTCGCCGTCGCGGCTGGCATAGCCGAACATTATGCCCTGATCGCCGGCGCCCTGGTCGTCTTCGTTGGCGTGGTTTACGCCGCGGGCTATGTCGCGGCTCTGCTCGTGAAGGGCCAGCAGCACGGAGCAGGAATTGCCGTCGAACTGATAATCGCTCTTGGTGTAGCCGATGCGGTTGATTGTGGCGCGTGCCACGCTCTCAATATCCACATAGGCGGTGCTGCTGGCTTCGCCGCCAATCAGCGCCAGGCCGGTGGTAACAAAAGTCTCACAGGCCACGTGTGCATCTGCATCGCGGCGCAGGAATTCGTCCAGGACTGCATCGGAAATCTGGTCCGCAACTTTGTCGGGATGACCCTCGCTGACGGACTCGGATGTAAAAAGATAGTGTTTTGTATTCATATTTTAGCATTTTTTAGCGGTGGTTGCAAGCAATGTCAAATCTGTCCACCCCGTATGTTAAACAACGGCGCAAAGATAGTAAAATAGTTGATAAGTTGTTTATTATGCTGCCGTTTAAAGAGCTAAATTTGCTCTATTGACATATAAATAGAACACCAACTCTAACCTTTTATGAATCAATTATTTAAGCGAATCATCGCCTTCGCTGCGATGGTCTTTGTTGGTGTGTCGGCCTTTGCGCAGGTCACCACCAGCTCCATGAACGGTCTCATCACCGACTCCGAGGGTGAGCCGCTGCCCGGAGCTGCCGTGATCGCGGTCCACACACCTTCAGGAACACAGTATTCGGCGGCAGCCAATGCCGACGGCCGTTTCGTGATAAACGGTATGCGTACCGGCGGTCCCTACACCGTAGAAGTTTCTTTCATCGGAATGGAGACCGTGGAGATTACCGACGTCACCCTCAAACTGGGCGACCCTTACGAGCTCAACCTCAAACTGAAGAGCTCAGAAACGCTGGACGCAGTATATGTTGTCAGCGACAAATCTTTCAACGCCACCAAGACCGGTGCCGGCGACCACTTTGGCCACACCGCCGTGGAGACGATGCCTACCGTGGACCGCAGTATCTACGACATTGTGAAGTACACCCCGCAGGCTACCGTCAACAAGAACGGAGGCATCTCCTTTGCCGGCAGCAACAATCGCTACAACAGCTTCCAGATTGACGGTGCAATAAGTAATGACGCCTTCGGTCTGGCAGCTTCCGGAACCAACGGCGGACAGGCCGGGGCAGACCCCATCTCACTGGATGCAGTAGAGGAAATCCAGGTTGTAGTGGCTCCGTTTGATGTGCGCCAGAGCGGCTTTACCGGCGGCGCCATGAACGTCATCACCAAGTCGGGTACCAACCGTCTCAAAGGTTCGGCCTATGGCTACTATATGAACGAAGACTTCATCGGTACCACCGCAGGTCCCATCGAAGAGGGCAAGGAGCGCAAAAAGTACGACGAAGAGCTGCTGGCCCGCGCCGGCTTTACCCTGGGCGGCCCCATCATCAAGAACAAACTCTTCTTCTTTGCCAGCGGCGAGTTTTACAAGAAGAGCTATCCCAGCATTTTCTACCCTGCAAACGGCACTTACAGCAAATATCTGAACAGTTCGGCTCCCATCGGTGTTGACGGCGCGGAAGATTATCGGGACGTTGTCTTCCCCGTGACCGTAAACGGTGTTACCACCAACCTTTCCCGTTCCGAATATGTTGGTTCATACTTCAATGAAGCTATGGCAGATGCAATGCTGAGGCACTATGAGAGCACCTACTCTCCTGGCGAAGGATACAGCGAGAGCCAGAGCGGGCATCAGAAAAACGACCTCAACATCAACGCCCTGCTCCGTTTGGACTGGAATATCAATACCGACAACAAACTGTTGTTCCGTTATCAGTTTGCACACGGTAATTCCGACAAGTACGGCTCCAGCAACAATACTTACTATTTCAACAACTCATCGTACAATATGGTCGATTATACCAACTCGTTCGTACTCGAGCTTAACAGCCGCCTGAGCGAGATGGTAACCAACGAGGCCCGCGCAACAGCCGTTTTTGTGCGTGACCGTCGCGATATTCCTTATCAGGGTGCCAATATTTACATCCCTTATACAGGAGGCGAAACATATACCGTCAATCTGGGAACGGAGTATTCATCAGGCTACAATGCGATGAATTCAGATGCTTACACGCTCACCGACAACCTCTCCATTCTTGCCGGCAAGCACAACATCACCCTGGGTACCCACAACGAGTTGTTCCGCTTTTACAACATCTACCGCCAGTATGCATTCGGCGAGTATAAATATAACAGCATAGCCGACTATTTCGCAGGCAACGTGAACGAGTTCTACTACAACTACGCCGATCCCGAACTCACCGGCGGCAGCCATGTATGGGGTGCTACCACCTGGGCAGCGCAGTTCGGCCTCTACGCTCAGGACGAGTGGAAGCCCAACCGTGACTTCACCCTCACATATGGTCTGCGCGCAGACATGCCGCTGTTGCTCAACAAACCCACCGAGAACCCCGGCTTCAACGCGTATGCAGAGACCTTCAAGGATACCTTCCCTGAGCTTTACAACGCCCGCGTAGGCGAGATTCCCGCTCCCACCATCCTGCTCTCTCCCCGCGTCGGCTTCCGCTGGTACGTAGATGACGAACATACCGCAGTGCTCCGCGGCGGCGCAGGCCTGTTCACCGGCCGCGTACCTTTTGTATGGCTCTCCAACGCCTACAACAACAACGGCATGGAGGCCAAGAGCGTCTACATCCAGAACAAGACTAACAAAAACGGGGTGAATCCCTGGCAGGAAGTGCTTGCCGCAGCAGAAGCCAAAGGCGTGAGCCCCTTCACCAGCAACCCCTATGAGGTCCTCATAAAGAACGGCCTGGTTGAGGCACAGAACAGCGGTATGACTATCAACACCATGAACCGCAAGTTCAAATATCCGCAGGTATTCCGCGTAAACCTCGGCTTTGACAAGACCTGGGACGGCGGCTGGACCTTCACCTTCGACGGCCTGTTCTCCAAGACACTGAACAACATCTTCTTCCAGAACCTGGCCATCACCGGCGAAAACGTCGTTTATCCTGTCAATGCAGATGTCGCTACGCCCACCGCTCCGTACTATAACGCAATGAGCAGTGCTTATTCCACCATCGTGGCGCTGAGCAACACCAACAAAGGTTATACCTACTCGCTGAGCGGCAAGCTGGAGAAATCGTTTGACTTTGGCCTGAACCTGATGGCATCCTACACCTGGGGACACTCCTACAGCGTTAACGACGGCACCAGCAGCGTGGCATACTCAAACTGGAAATACAATTATTCGATTGACACGAATGCACCCGAAATGAGCTATTCCCTGTTTGACAAGCCGCATAAGATTATGGGTGTGATTTCCTGGAATTCCAAGCCTTACCTGGCAAGGCGGCTGGCTACCAACATCTCGCTGACTTATATGGGCGAGAGTGGTCAGAGATATTGCTACACATACAATGAATCTTCTGACTTCAACGGTGACGGCTACAAGGGCAACTCCCTTATGTATGTCCCCACAGAAAGCGAAGTTCCCCAGATGTCATGGGCAAAGGCGGGCGATGCAGCCAAGTTCGAGAATTACATCCGCGACGACATCTATCTGCGAAGCCATCGCGGCCAGTGGACAACCCGTTATGCCGGAATGGCTCCGTTCGAGCACCACTTTGACCTCCATATAGGAGAAGACTTCATATACGACAGGGTACGCGGCGGCAAGATTCAGGTGTTTGCCGACTTCATGAACATCGGCAATATGTTCAACCGCAACTGGGGCCTGTATTATAACAGCTCATATAATGTGCAGGTACTCACCGTTACGGCTGTCAAGACAGATGACAAGGGTAACGCCACCCCGACTTATCAATATGCTCCCAAAACTATCAACATCAGCGATTTCTACTCCAGATGGCGTTGCCAGCTGGGTGCAAGAATCACATTTTAATTAAGGGAGGACAGAGAATATGAAAAAGTATTTTAGCATTCTTATAGCAGCGGCGGTTTGCCTCTTTGGCCTTGCCGCTTGTACATACGACTATCCCGTGGGCGAAATGGCCCGCAACATCTCCCTTGATCCCGCAACGTTGCAGGCTGCTGCGCCTGGTCAGACTTTTGACGTGGCGGTTAACGCCGACGGCGCCTGGGTCGCCGATACGCCCGATTGGATTACAGTGACCCCCGCCAACGGTGAGGGCAGCCAGACGGTAACGGTCGCAATTGCCCCCAACGAAAGCAAGGAGCGCACCGACAAGGTGCAATTCTATAGCGCCGTGGGCGATGTAAGCTGCACTGCCGTTGATCTGGAAAGCACACCTCTGGCAGAACTGGCCGTGATTCAGGCTGCCGGTGAAGGCCAGGGCGGAGGGGATAATACCATCTCCATTGCAGATTATCTCGCCCTCGGGGCAAATGCCGATTCCTACATAATTACCGGTACTATCACCCGCGTGGCAAACACCAAGTACGGCAACTTTGACTTGACCGATGAAACCGGAACAATCTATGTCTACGGCTTGCTCAATGAGGATCTCGAAGCACAGAAGTGCTGGGAGGAGAAGGAACTTGCACTTGGCGACGTGCTCACCGTGCAGGCCAACACCCTCCAGTTTTATGAGAAGGATCAGATCTGGGAAATTGTAAATGCCGTTTACATTTCACACAGCAAATCGCTCTTTGACCTGGAGTCAGACAATGTAACAGTTGCCAAAGAGGGAGAAGACTTTGAGGTTAAGGCAGTAGTCAAGGGAGAAAACGTGAATGTGGATTTCGATGCGGACTGGATTACCTTCAAGGGTGCCACCAAGGATGGCGAGAACGTGACATTGACCTTTACCGCCGCCGAGAACCCCGGCTCCCCCCGCGCTGCTGTTATAAACTTATCCACCGCCACCGCAAAGGGAGAGTCGACAGCCGTTGAATTCACCGTCAACCAGGACGGCAGCATCATCGACGCAACCGTGGCGGAGGTGCTTGCTGCAGAAGACGATCCCCTCGCGCTTTACCGCATGACCGGCTACATTTCCAAGGTCAACAACATGTCCAAGGGCCGCATCTACGTTACCGACTACACAGGTACCATTTATGCCTTCGGCACCCGCGTTGCCGAGGCGGCAGATGCTTCTATAGACCTTACGTCTCTGGGCCTTGAAGAGGGCGACATCGTAACCATAATCGGCTACAAAACCACATATGTGAACGGCGCCACCAGTACCATCGAGATTGTGGGCTATGTAGATGATTTCAAGAAAGTGGAAGCAGTTACCGTGGAAGAATTCCTCGCCAAAGAGGTCTCGGCGGACAAGTGGTACCGTCTTACCGGTATCGTGACCAAGCCCAACGAAGAGGAGACTGCGGCAGGCAATAAGTTTGACCTTAGCCAATATGGCAACTTCCGTCTTGTGGATGATACCGGCCGTGCTTATGTATACGGTGTTCTTACCGGATTGGGCCAGCCCAACAACAAGCTGTTCGGAGACCTGGGCGTAGCCGAGGGCGATGAGATTACAATCGTGGGCAACCGAGCCGAGTTCAGAGGCGCACCTCAGGTTGGCAAGGCCTGGTACGTAAGCCACAAGGAGGTAACTCCTCCCGAGGAGCCAGGCAGCGGGGTAACCGTCACCGAGGCGAATCTTCCCGCCGCCTATTCCGCAGAAGAGTCGACGTTCACCGAGGGCGACTACGCCTTCTACATTGTGAATGTGGCCAACTACGGCACCGGCATTCAGATCCGCAAGGAAGGCGGTTATATCGCCAACAAGACGGAGATGCCTTCAGAGATCAAGTCGATAACCGTCAACTGCCATCCCAGCAAGACCTATTATAAGGACAACCTCAAGGTGTATGCCGGCAGTGCGGAGAAGCCCGAAGGCGAAGCCCTTATCGGCGTAGTGAGCGAGGACGGCAAGTCCGAGACGTTCGCCGTTCCGGCAGGGTGCAAGTTCTTCCGCATCGTCAACGTGAGCGGTTATGCAGTCTATCTGGCAAACATCCAGGTAGAGCTGTAACGGATTATAATCTTTATTCGAAGGGCCGGGGTCTTTTTCAAGACCTCGGCTTCTTTTTTGCAGTCTTTGGAGTAATTTATTATCTTTGGTAAACTATCCGACAAGTAATGAAGAACAACAGATATTGCATCATAATGGCGGGCGGGGCCGGCAGCCGCCTGTGGCCTCTGAGCCGCAGCGCCAGACCAAAACAATTCATTGACATACTGGGTACAGGCCGCACTCTGCTGCAGATGACAATAGACCGCGCGGTGCGCATCATTCCCCGCGAAAACATACTTATTGTCACATCTGAGAAGTATCGCGAAATGACTTTGGCGCAGGCAGAAGGCATCCCTGAAGAGAACATTCTTTTTGAGCCGTTCAAGCGCAACACTGCGCCCTGCATAGCCTATGCAACCTACAAACTTTTGAGCAAGAATCCCGACGCCGTGGTGACTGTGGCTCCCAGCGACCATATTATCACAGACGAGACCAACTTTGTGGAGACAATCGCGGCCGTGATGGATTATGCCGAAACTCACGACCAGCTCTTTACCATCGGTATAAAGCCCACCAGTCCGAATACCAACTTCGGATATATCCAGTTCAACAAGGAGGTGCATACGCCTGAAGGTACGCCCAAGGAGGGTTTCCAGGTAAAGACTTTCACCGAGAAGCCCAACAGCGAGCTGGCAACCGTCTTCTTTGAAAGCGGCGAATTCCTCTGGAACTCCGGTATTTTCATCTGGAATCTGAAGACCATCAAGGAGGAGATGGAGCGCTACCTGCCCGAGATGACGGAACTTTTCAATCCCGGCGACCGCAGCGTATATTATACTCCCCAGGAGAAGGAGTTTATACAGCACAGCTACAACAATTCCCCTTCCATCTCCATAGACTACGGCGTCATGGAAAAGACCCGCAAGGCGTGGGTATTCCCCGCCGACTTCGGCTGGAGCGACCTTGGGACATGGGAGTCCATCTACAGCTACATCTCCAACAAGGACGAGGACGGCAACGTCGTGCATGCCAATTCCATCCTGGGCGATGTTTCCGGCAGCATCGTGGTCAGCACCGACAAGAAAAAGCTGGTGATTGTGAAAGGTCTGAAGGATTATATGGTGGTGGACAGCAACAACGTGCTGATGATTTGCCCGCGGCAGGACGACGCCGTCAAGGAGATACTGGTAGATTTGACTGCAGACGACAAAGGCGAATATCTCTAAAAAAGATTATCTTTGCAGCCTAATTCTTTGTCAGATGAACGAAACCATTATTGATGAACTGTCTGCCCGCATAAAAGAACTGCAGGCCAAGACAGAGCAGGAGGTAGAGGAAATCCGGGTCAAACTGCTCGGCAAAAAGGGAGAAATTACCAGGCTTTTCGAGGAATTCCGCACCGTGCCGGCAGAGCAGAAGCGTTTGTTCGGCCAACGTCTCAACGTGCTTAAGAACGAAGCCCAGCAGCGACTGGCAGCCCTTCGCGAGAATATGAGCGCCGGTGATGCCGCCGCCTCTGGTGATGATCTTACCATGCCCGGCGACGAAATGCCTTTGGGCAGCCGCCATCCCATCTCAATCACCCGCGAAGAGATTCTTTCGATATACAAGAAGTTCGGATATTCAGTGGCCGAGGGTCCCGAGGTAGAGGACGACTGGCACGTGTTCGGCGCCCTCAACTTCCCGCCGGAGCACCCCGCCAGAGACATGCAGGACACCTTCTTCATCAATAACCAGACGGATAACAACATCCTGCTGCGTACCCACACATCTTCCATCCAGGTGCGCACAATGGAGACCGGGCAGCTGCCCATCCGCGTCGTGTGCCCCGGCCGCGTGTTCCGCAACGAGGCCATCAGCGCCCGCGCGCACTGCATCTTCCATCAGGTGGAAGGTCTGTACATAGACAAGAACGTTTCTTTCGCCGACCTTAAGCAGGCCGTGCTGCTGTTTGCACAGGAGATGTTCGGTCCCGAGACGCAGATCCGTCTTCGTCCTTCATATTTCCCCTTCACCGAGCCCAGCGCCGAGGTTGACGTAAGCTGCAATATCTGCAAGGGCAAGGGGTGCAACATCTGCAAGGGGACCGGCTGGCTGGAGATCATGGGTTGCGGTATGGTGGACCCCAACGTTCTGGAGGCCAACGGCATCGACAGCAAGGAATACAGCGGATTTGCATTCGGAATGGGCGTAGAGCGCATCGCTATGCTCAAGTGGCAGGTCAAGGACCTTCGCGAATACTTCGAGAATGACGTCCGTTTCCTGAAAGAATTTGCCACCGTGGTGTAAAAAAATTTGCGGGGCTAATTTTTATTACTACATTTGCAGTCCCGATTTGCGGAGATGTCGTGCAAGCCGAGCGAAAAAGAAGCTTGCTTATTTTTCCGAGGCGCAGCCGACATCAGCGCAAATTTCAGGGAAATTTGCGGAAATAGCTCAGTTGGTAGAGCACGACCTTGCCAAGGTCGGGGTCGCGAGTTCGAGTCTCGTTTTCCGCTCAAAAGTAGTCGCTCACAAGGCGGCTATTTTTTGTTATTCGACATCGCTACCTTTATGCAATCTCTAATTTCTTCGGGCGAAACATCATACTTGGGAGACATACTTTGGAAACTATCATCCTTGTGGAATAATTGTGGAGAGAGAAGCCTTGTGTACATCGTTTTTGACCGGATTGTGTGTCGGGAAAAGTGGCTCGCAGACCTGTTCAATGACTTCTTGAGTAGCAGGTGTAAGTCCCGATTTTACTGTCGGGATATTATCAATTTCCATAGCGATCCAAGTATTTGTCGGGATTGCTTACCCCGAAAATTTTAACAGCTAAAATATAATTGAGAATGTTCATCCTTTTACCTTGACTTACAAGGCGCTCTTTCCATACCCTTTTCAAATGAGATTTGCTCCAGATTTGAAACAACATAGGCATATCTTCCAATTCCAGATGAACCAGTGCGGCCTCAATAATTGAATCATCGTCTAAATGTTCTGGAATCCCTTGGTAAGACCAAAGACCCCCTGCCGCCTTGACTAATTCCAGAATGGCCATTCTTCTGCTTTGCATATCCGGAATCTTTTTGCCTCGCATCTCACTGTCGACCAAGTACCGTGTCTGCGCGAGAGCCACCGACCCTGGGTCCAAGCCCAGGGCTGCATCCAACCTTACGGACAAAGGAATCGGTATTTCCCGCTTCCCTCTCAGAATTGCAGAAATTGTTTGAACATGCTCGCCACAACGACTCGCCAACTCCACCTGGCTGACACCAAGGCAATTCAATCTCGCTTTGATAATTTCACCGGCCGACGGTACGTTATGTTTATCTATTTTCATCAGAGACAAAAATAACCAAATCAGAAATAATAAACAAATTTGTTGAATATTTCTGATTATCTGACTTGGGCTGATTCCTGTATTCGCCGCGAGGCGCGAGTCTCGTTTTGTTTTTATTCTCCGCAATCGTACAGGGCCGCCATCCGAATTCCGGCGGGACAGTTTTCGTTTATGTAGAATTCATTGCCGTCCTTGAGCCAGCAGCCCCTGTGGGCCACGGACATCGGCAGTTCGGCCGGAACTGGTCCGCAGCAGGAGAGAAGCATGGCGCCGGCCAGGGAAGCGAGTATGTTTCTTTTGTTCATAATATCAAAGATAAGAATTCATGAGGTCCCGACACATTGGTTTCTTGCAAAAGTTTTCCTATATTTGATATGAATAACTAATCATAACAGTATGAACATCATTCTTACATTGCTCTTCGGAGCCATCGCAGGCTGGCTGGCAGGTTTCTTTGTAGTAAAGGACAAGGGCGGCCTCATCTGGAACATCATCATTGGCCTTCTCGGTGGTCTGGTAGGCGGCTGGCTGCTTGGCAAACTCGGTGCAGACGGCGCTTTTTGGTCACAGTGGTATGGTCAGATCGTATGTGCTCTCATCGGCGCAGTAGTGCTTCTGCTCATCTGGAACTGGCTTAAGAAACTGTTCAAATAGAACGGCCAATACTGCGCAAATAGAGGTGATCCTTTTCGGGGTCACCTCTTTTTTTGAAAAAAACTGTAGTTTTACGAAAGTTTCTGCGTCTAATGGACAAAACAACAAGACGAAAATGACAGAACACGAATTTGAGAAGATGGTACTGGAGCACAAGGGCACCATATATACCGTGTGCTATATGTTCTCTACCGACAAAGACGAGGTGGCCGACCTGTTCCAGGAAACCCTCATCAACCTGTGGAAGGGTTCGAACTCTTTCCGGGGCGACGCCGACATCAACACCTGGATCTGGAAGGTGAGCCTCAACACTTGCATTTCCCACGACAGAAAGCAAAGGCGGAGAGTCCGCACCGAGCCCCTGTCTTTGAACATCAATCTGTTTGAAGATACGGACGAAGGGTCGCGGCAGGCGGGCCTCCTGCGGCAAAGAATTTCCAAACTGGGTCCTTTTGACAGGGCTATCGTCCTGCTCTGGCTGGAGAATCTCAGCTACGAAGAAATTGGCCAGATCGTGGGCATTTCTCCCCAAAACGTCTCCGTCAGGCTTGTCAGAATCAAAGAACAACTTAAAAAGATGCAGTAACATGGAAAACACAGATAACACCATCTACGAGATGCAGGAGCAGCTCAAGCAGCTTCGCAACAAGCTCCAGGACCAGAGAATCGTGAACGACCGAATGTTCCGCAACGTCTATCGCCAGGGACTCGACAAACTCCGCCTCAAGAGTTACTTGTTAATCATCGTCGCCGTTTTCGCAATGCTCGGCCTGCCCATCTTTCACACCTTCGGAGGCGTCTCATACATTGTGATTGCAGCTTTCGAATTGATGATGCTGATATGCATTGTTGCGGAGATTATAACTATGCAACACATCCCAGACCCCGGCAAGGACCTTATGACCGCCACCCGCGAGCTGACCACGTATCGTAAAATATATGTGAATTGGATTAAATTCGGCCTTCCGGTGCTTGTCATCCTTCTTATATGGCTCTGCCTGGACGTGTACAACAATTCCGATATCGAGAGTGTGAAAAAAACCGGTTTTATCGTGGCCGTCTTGAGCGGAGCAACGGTAGGCGCGATATCCGGCCTGATTGCCCGCCGCAAGCGTATCAACGAAGCCGAGGATCTTCTCTCTCAAATCGAGCAGCTCCAGCAGGAGTAGCACACTTTGGATATCTTTTAATAGAGAGGTAATCCTATAGGATTGCCTCTTTTCTTGTATTTACGAGCAGAATCGCTACTTTTGCGTATCTACTCGAAACCTACGACTATGTTTAAGAAGATTCTATCCATAGCGCTGCTGATTTGTGCGCTGTGTGCTTGCAAAAAAACACCTATTGACGATGTCATTCCCGTAGCATCCGTGTCGCTTAACCAGACCGAAGCGGAGATGCTGGTGGGAGAAACACTGCAGCTTCAGGCGCAGATATCGCCCTCGAATGCCACCGACAAAACTATTATGTGGGGTTCGTCCAAACAGTCGGTGGCCACCGTTTCCGAAGCCGGTCTTGTGACTGCCGTCGGCGAAGGCACGGCAAAGATTACAGTGACGGCGAGCGGCAAGACCGCCACCTGCGAGGTTACTGTAACAAAATCCGACACTCCGGTCGATCCGGTGCACGTGGAGAGTGTCAGTCTAGATAAAGAAACCGCAGCACTGGAGATTGGCGAAACGCTGGCTCTGAGCGTTACGGTGTTGCCGGCCAACGCCGATGACAAATCTGTGGCGTGGAAATCCACCAACACGGAAATTGCGGAGGTGGACCAGAACGGCAACGTGACAGCCATAAGCAGCGGCACCGTGACCATTACCGTAACCACCGTTGACGGGGAAAAGGTCGCCAGCTGCGAAATCACGGTCACCGAGGTTTTCATCCCGGTAGAATCGGTAACCTTCGAACATACAGACCTGATTGTGTTCCAAGGGGATTCCTATCAAATCAACGTTACCGTACTTCCGGAAAACGCCACCAACAAGACCATTACCTGGGCATCTTCCGACCCCGCGGTTGCCTCCATCTCGCAGGAGGGCATAATTACCGGTCTGGGCGGCGGCTTGGTAAAGATAACTGCGAAGGCGGGCGACATAGTGGCCACCTGCGATGTTATGGCGATTGCAATAGCCGATGAATGCGATGGTGTAGAAAACGGCCACTATTGGGTTGATATGGGGCTGCCGAGCGGCATAAAGTGGGCGACCTGTAATGTGGGGGCAGATAACTCCGCCCAGACCGGCTCGTTGTTTGCCTGGGGAGAAGTTTCTGCAAAGGATAGCGAGTCGAATCCTCCGTATTCTTTTAAAAACTTTACAACCGGTAAATATCTCAAATATGTGACCGAATCGCGATTTGGCGATATTGACAATCTGTTTGTTCTTGAACCACAGGATGATGCCGCGCACGTGCAGTGGGGCGGCGACTGGCGCATGCCCTCCCAGGCGGACGTGCAGGAGTTGATAGATAATACTACCTATGAACCTATTCAACAGTATGGCAAGTGGGGTGCACGCCTGACCAGCAAGAACAATGGACATAGTATTTTTATACTTACAGACAGCAATAAAAATGGTGACTATTTTACATCATCTCTAGTCAAGGCTTCCAGCAACTGTGCGACGGGCATTATCTTACGTGAAGGCGGGATAAGATTCAGTAATTTCAGCCGCGAAATCATTTGTCCCATCCGCGCCGTTGTCGGCACGTCCAGCTATGTTCCTGTAGAGTCTCTGGAATCGGACGAGTCAGACATAACTATAGTCGCGGGCCAGACCAGGACCTTGAGCGTACGGGTCCTTCCGGAAAACGCTACCTACAAGACGGTCATCTGGACTTCTGACGACGAAAGTGTCGCTGTAGTAGACGAAGACGGTAATATGACCGCAGTCGGTAAAGGTTACACATATATCAGGGCAATTGCCGGTGGTAAGAAATACTCTTTCTACGTCAAGGTGATTCCTGTTCTTGAAAACCTGTCCATCGACCCCGTTGATATGACATTGCTGATAGGTGAAACCGCCTCTGTAACCGTCACTGTCTCGCCCGGCGATCTGTTTGATTACTACTACTATCAATCCGGCTATTCCGTCGCCGAATACAAGGTTCTCCGGCTTACAAATGTCAGCGATGATTATCATGGAAAAATAACGTTCAACATTACTGCAATAGCTAGCGGTGAGGCGAAACTGGTATACCACATAGTAGTTGACGGCGAACCCGTTGCCGTTACCTGCCACGTGACAGTGCCTTATGTCGATGATGATTACGACGGCGAGACAGACGGCCACAAATGGGTAGACCTTGGGCTGCCGAGCGGCATCAAATGGGCCACCAGCAATATTGGCACAGATTATTCCACCCAAGTCGGTCCCCTGCTTAAATGGGGAGAGGGAGAAAATGACCCGGTTAAAGTCAATTGGGGAGGAGACTGGCGTATGCCCACTGAAGCCGACGCCCAGGAATTGAGAGACAATACCACCTACGAGTGGATATCATATTATGGCGTACCAGGCGCGAAATTCACCAGCAAGATTAATGGTAAGAGCATTTTCCTTGCGGCAGATGAAAGGTATTACGGCATTTATCTTACTTCTTCAAACGATAACGGGAATGTTACATGCATCAACTTTTTGGATGATGGTGGACTCGGTATTAATTCTGTTTGGCAAGATAACAAGCACCCAATCCGCCCCGTCATCGGCAATCCTCCGTATGTTCCGGTGGAGTCGGTGGATTTTGGCTATTCGCACGAGTTTCTGTCAGTCGGGGATGTCAGAAACCTGTCGGTAGACATTATTCCGTCAAACGCTACCAAGAAAAAAGTGACCTGGTCTTCTGACGACGAGAGCGTGGCGGTAGTAGACAGCCACGGCAAACTTAGTTGCGTAGGAGTCGGAAGAGCCTTAATATACGCAGAGGCGGACGGTAAAAAGGATTTCTTCATTCTGAGAGTCGACCCTCATATCAATAGCATTACTATAGAGCCCTCCGAACTGAACCTGACTGTCGGTCAG
>JAEEGJ010004294.1_pt1 | contig 49018 bp, 41 predicted proteins | sample 8958761 | NCBI WGS metagenome assembly JAEEGJ01 (sample SAMN16246546, study PRJNA631951) | gut metagenome | biome: gut microbiome; feature: rumen; material: RS-attached | host: Bos | place: Iran: Karaj | collected 2018-10
GTTTCCTTCTCAACATTCAAGTTCTCCGACAACGATTTCGATAAGAAGATTGCAGAACTCGGCATCTCGTACGACAATCTGACAGACTGGAGTCAAGAGGCCGCTATTTCTTTCGCTGAGCCTCGTTATGCCTACGTCAATATTACAAGCGAAAGCTTCCCAACGACGAAGAATGATGACCTTCATGCCTATATTGACCTTTACGACAACAACGGCAACTATTTCCACAAGAAAATCCTGCTCAACCTACAGGGTGATTCTCAAGTCAAGAATAACTTGTCTGTTTCTTTCTGCGAAGATGAATGGGTAGGAGACGTAACACCCACCATAACGTTTGGCGATTGGGTAGCTCAAGACGAATTCCACTTGAAGGGCTTCTATAACGATGGCTTCAGAGGCACATCTGAAATTGCCTATCAGTTCTATTCGAAAGTGACAGAAAGAGAGAACTGTTATCCAAAAGCGTTCCCCATTTCCCTCTACTTCAACGGAAACTTCTATGGCATTATGGCCTGGCAGCTCAAGAAGCATCGTGATAATATGGGGCTCGACAAGAAAGTCGCCGAAAACGTGTGGCTCGACGGAACACTCAACGACAAGCAGTTGTTCAAGGGCACCATCAACTGGACCAAGTTCGAGGTGCGAAATCCCAAGGACCTCTACAACATGGATGGAACTGACTATGACGGAGATAATCCGCAGGAAATCATCGACGAGACGTCTTCTGCCTATACTGGCAAGACAAAAATGGTTCGTTGCGCAACAGCCAAGAAGTATATCAAAAACCTCAGCAACTATTGCTCCGAGCTTCAGGCTTTGGAAGACGGAAAAGCATCTGTAGAGACGATGAGAGCAGAAATCCAGTCTCGTTTCGATGTGACCGAAATTGTCAACTACAAGGTCTTCTCCCTGGTGACATCCAACTACGATGGATTCTCAAAGAACTGGCAATGGTTCACCAAAGATGGCGTCAAGTGGACGGTTGCCCCTTACGACTGTAATCTCACTTTCGGGTACAACGAAGATGGCACATCCCTTTGGAAAGCTGAACAATCTTCCAAAAAATATAGCTACATGATGCAGAACACCGATTCTGTAGGACCGATGCTCTGGATCCGCAAGTATTTCTGGGAGGATGTCAAGAGCAGATATGCAGAATTGCGTGACAATGGCGTAATCAGCACAGCTTCCATCATGGATCTTGTCAACAATTGGTATCAGCGCATTGGTGAAGATAACTATGCTGCTGAATGGGCCAAATGGTCTGAAAGTCCCTGTGTGAAGAATTTTACCGATTCTCCAGAAAGAATTGAGGGCTGGATCAACGACAGAATTGCCCTTGAAGACCGTTACCTCGGATATGCCACCGAGACAGTCTCTTATACGTTATCCGTCTCTGATGCAAAATGGGCGACCCTCTGCCTACCGTTCGCTTTCGAAATTCCGGATGACATGAAAGTCTATTCTGTCACAGGAGTAGCCGAAGATGGAGTTTCGCTCGTGCTCGAAGAGGTTTCGACACCCCTTCCTTATACACCTTACCTCATCAATGCCCCACAAGCCGACTACGTACTCTCGGGTGAGGAAGTGCTTGCTACAGGTGATGAGAGTCTCACAAACGGACTTCTCACAGGTACACTCGAAGACATTTATGCTCCTGCCGACTCATACGTCCTCCAGTATCTCAACGAATTGCTTGGATTCTACCACGTGAGCACCGAGAACACAATGCCAGTCAGCGCAAATCGCGCATATCTGACCATTCGGACAAATGCCAAGTATGGACACTTCAGAATCCCTGACAACACAACTTCAATCAGATCTATCATGAACGTAGGCGAAGAGGGCGAACAAACGTTCAATCTTTGGGGGCAGAAGTCCGAAGATAACGAGAACGGATTCTTCGTCAAGAGAATGCCCGATGGATCTCGCCGCAAAGTGTTTATCAAGAAGTAACATCTTCGCATGTTATCAGTGTTATTGGACTAAATAAAGCATAGATACGGAATAGTAATATTCTGTATCTTGCTTTTTCATTTTCTCTATTTTATAATCGAATGAAAACCAAAACTATTAATTTTATTCTTTCAAATATCTGTGGATTATCAATTTTTGGTATATTGATGCTCTTTCTTTTATCACATCCTCAACGATCTCTGGATGTGGATTGTATCTGCTCTTTCACCATTGATTATGGCACAGGGTTTGGAGGAAGAAAGCTTATAGCTTCAATTACCAGCTTATTCTTTGAAGACCTCAGCCTTCACCGATTGCTGAAAATTGTCTATTTAGTCTCTATAATAGGGTGTGCTTTTTTCGCTTATTGTAGCAACATCTTCATTAAGAAATCAAATAAATATGGGGAAAATAACTATATTGCCTCCATTTATTTACTGACACTTTATGTGTTAGGCCCAGCTTCACTTTTTTTCTTATTAACATTCCCGAATCTCGGCCGTCTTGACTTTTTCCTTTATATGTCATGCTTGCTATTCTGTTTTCTGTTTTATCATAGGAAAAAGAACAGAACAGCTTATTTCTTCTTTGTAACTGCCCTGATAATTATTAATATCTTAATTCACCACATCTTTGTGGCAACCTACCTGAGCTTTTTCGTAGCACTGTTTATCTATGATATTTGGGAAAGAGGATTTAATAGAAACCTTTTTATCTGTCATTTCATCTTGGGCATCATTACTGTAGCGGTATTCCTTATGGTGATTATATTTTCATCTATGAATATCACTCTTGATGAAGCTATCCATTATCATCCAAAATTTGAATTGAGCAAGAAATTTATATGGTTCATTTATTACGCCCATATTACCGACCATATCAATATCTATGTTTTATCTAACCTTAAGAAACTCATTGCAGAATTTATCCTCACTGTCATCTTCCTTCTTCCTCTATTTTATTTCTGGCATATCATTTGGAAAAAAGTCCTAAGTGCCCAAGCCAAGACTGGTAAAAATCTATTCTACGGCATGCAGGCATCATTCTTGCTTTTTATTCCTGCTTTTTGCATCACAGTTGATTATTCTCGTTGGTTTGCTGCATTCGTCTTTATCCAATTCCTGCTTCTCGCTTATTTTGTGTTCGATAAGGATTCTCTTTATTCAAATATTGGGGACATTTTGGGTCTATACATAAAAAAGCATATATTGTTTTGCTCAATTCTCGTTGTTTATTGCTCACTATTGGGACTTTTCGGGTCAGATAGGAGTTTTGAATGTGTAGAATTTATTCTTGATAAAATGCATATTTATAAAACCGTCGTTCAACCTCCCCTAGAAATATTACAATGACAACGATTACGTACAAGGAAACCCAACTACTGCGAGGACTCGCAATATTCCTTATTATTGTACACAACTTCTGCCATCTGCTCCCTGGTGCCATTGCCGAAAATGAATATCTGTGGTCTATCAATCCAATATTGCAGTACAATCAATACATATTACACGGTGGCCCTCATCTACTTCTGAACCTTTTCAGTCATTATGGCTTTTATGGCATTACTTTATTTATTTTTCTGAGTGGATATGGATTATCTACCAAATATGACAAACAAGAGGAATTAACCCTAGTCCCCTATCTTATTAAGCATGCAAAAAAACTCTGGCTCTTTCTTTTTGTCGGCATTCTGGTATATTATTTTGCCGTCAAACTCTTGGGTGGATACTTACCTTCATTGGATCATGTTGTCAAGTTATCACTCTTCATCTCGAATCTTCTTCCGAAACGTCCATTAATATTTGGTCCTTGGTGGTGGTTCTCTCTCATCATGCAGTTTTATGTGGTCTATTATCTCTTTTATTATAGAAGGAGCTTAAAGACAATCTGTATTATTACACTGATTTGTCTCATTTTACAGTTTGCAGTAACCTTCTACTGCAGACATGACCTACAGAATGAAGATGGTTTACTTTGCTACTTTCATTTTAATTTTCCAAGTCTTATCTTGCCTTTTACGTTTGGCGTTTACGTCTCCCGCTTCCATCCTTCTTGGCTTTATTCGAAGCGTCTATTTCTTACTTCAATCTTGATTGTAATTCTAGGAAGTTATAATGTTTGGATATGGTGTCTTACCAGTGTTTTCGCCTGTATAATTCTAAATTATTTAGGGCACCAATTTGGAAAGGTTAATTGGATCAATCGCTTTCTAACTTGGTTGGGTGTATTAAGTGCTTGGATATTTGTTTTTCATCCAATCGTCCGCAGATATGTTTTTAAGATTATTTCGATGTACTCTGTATATTTCACATTGTCTCTTTATTTGGCTATAACACTTCTTTTGTCTTACGCGACATTTAAGATTGTGTCTTACATTAATCAAGGAAATCCTCAATCCTTCAACAATACAAAAAAATGAAAAAAACTCTATTTAAATATCTTGAGTTTATCTTGACTCCCGTCAAACATTATCCTGCCACTTTTGTTTTCTTAGCAATAGCCCTTCTTCTCCCAAATATTGTGGAATACCTGCTTCATCAAACGAAAGAGCCGCTATCAACGTTCAATTATTGGTCTCCTATTTGTGTAGGTATCTCGTATATTCTTGTCACTCTTGCTCATTTCATATCCAAGTTGAACAAGAACATTGCTATGCTTTTGATTGTAGTCCTTCATATTATTATTTTTTGCTTGGTGTTCATCGATATATTCCTTGTCAAATTCTTCGGAACACATATCAACACCTATATGCTACAAGTGGTCAGTGAAACCAACTCTCAAGAATCTTCGGAGTTTATCCAAACCTATACACATACTAAAAGTTTCGCCAAAATTCTCTTCTCTTTTATATTATTTATCTGTGCGGATATTATCTTTATCAAAAGAAAAAGTATTGTCCATGTTATCAATCTGCCAGACAAGTTGAATAATAGCATGAATAAATGCAAAAATTATATTGCTACCATTGTGGGGGGGTATATTCTTTGGGCGTTAGGATTCCTCGTTTACATTTTCCCTTGCTTTTCTCTCGATTGGGCCGCCAATCTAGAAAAGGATATTGCATGGGATCATGGGGTTATTTCATCTTTTATCTTTAAAACCTATCAATCAGCATTACAGTTCTCTGAAGAACATTCGGCTTTTGACCAATGTGCTAAATCGCAAGAAAACATCACAGCAACTTTAGGAGATTCGCCCATGAAAAACATTATCGTCATCATCGGCGAATCATTCAATCGTCATCATTCCAGCCTATATGGATATGATCATGAAACCAATCCGAGATTGTCAAAACTCCAACATCTCTACGTCTTTGATGACGTTATTTCCCCCATTAACAGCACATCTCCAGTTTTTAAGCTTTTCCTTTCTATGAGCAGCACAGACAATGGGCTTGCTTGGTATGACACTCCTTTATTTCCTGCTATCTTCAAACATGTAGGCTTCAACGTAACCTTTTTTAGCAATCAATTTGTCAAGCATGTAAGAATGACCCAATACGATGCTTCTGCAGGGTTCTTCAACCATCCAAAAGTAGAACCACTCGTCTTCTCTCATCGCAATAATCAAAAGCACAAGTATGACGAAGGACTTATCGAAGAATATTGCGAGAAGCGTGCAGAAGTAGAATGTGATTCCTTAAATCTTATCTTCTTCCATCTTATTGGTCAACACGTATATACCAGACAACGGTATCCTCAAGGTCGTGAAACCTTCCATCCGAAAGATTACCATCGACCCGAACTGAACGAAGACCAAATCCAAGAAGTTGCAGACTACGACAATGCAACATGTTACAATGACTCGGTGGTCTATGAAATCATCAAACTGTTTCAAGATAAAGATGCAATTATTTTGTATTTTGCCGACCACGGTGATGAAGCCAACGATTATCGCCCCCATATTGGACGCGTCTTTAATCTCAATACTGTTGGCGCTCCAGGATTTCATTGCCAATTTGACATCCCTTTCATGTTCTACCTCACAGACAGCTGCAGTTCCCGTCATCCCGATTTAGAGCAACGAATTGCTCGTGCTGAACACAAGCCGTTCATGATCGATGATCTACCTCATCTTTTGTTCGACATTGCTGGCATCCAGACACCTTGGTTCCAACCGTCACGCAGCCTCATCAATGTTGAATATAATTGGGAGCGGCGAAGAATAATTAACGATTATACTTCCACTACACCGATAGATTACGACTCGGTTTGCTCTGCTTATGGCGATTGGAAAATTGGATTTAAGAACTAAAACAATGAAAGATAATGTCCTAAACCGCCTTTTGTTCTTTGTAGGATTCTTGTCGTTTGTCTTCTACTTTGGGCTGATTCATCCACTCGTTCCATTTGACACTGATGACTGGATTAATCTGACCATCTTAAGACCAATTTATCCATCTCTCCAATGCTGGAATCCAACCAAGGTATTCCCCGAACGTTTGGAACCAGCGGTTGCAATGGTTGCAGTTCGTTTCATTGCTCCTCTAATTGGCGACTATACAAATGCTCTTATTCTCGCAAATGCCATAACCATATCATTCATACTGACTGTTTACTTATATCTAGTCCAAAGACTACTGATTAGCAGATTCAGGATCAGCCGGCCCTGCAGTTTCTGCATTATTGTCATCTTTGCATTGGTGCATTTTTTTATTCTCAAAATCAAAGAAGTTGGAAATGACTATCTTTGGTATGCTGAGGATTGCAACTGTTATTATCACTATGTTGCATCCAACCTTCTAAATTCCTGTTTGGTTCTTTGGCTGATGATACACGATGTCAAAACGTTGACCAAAGGATGGCGCTTAATCGTTTTATTTATTGTCACCTATTTTGCACTTTGTTCCAACCTCTATTCGACCGTCATTCTCATTGCCTTTGTTGGGGCGTCTCTTCTTTACAACCTCTTCTCTTTCCCCAAAAACTCAACTAAATGGCTGACCTCTTTTATCCAACAAAATGCCTATTTCCTTATTATAGTACTTCTTTGGCTTGTCGTTCAACTGATTGAAGTAAATGGTATCAGGGCTAATGCATACGGGCATGTTGATGATTCGCTCTCGGAATATATTCTGCTTTCAATCCAAAACCTGCTTGCTTTACGATTCAACATCGGTGTCATTGCCTTCTTGGCTCTTGTTCTGATTGGTGCCAAAGCCTATCATACCGTTGCCGAACATCATCCGATGATACACATCGGAAAGCAACAGGTGATTCTCATCCTTGCAGCCTTCCTTTCGCTTTTGTATCTGATACTTCTCAGTTCAAAAGTCAAGCCCGAAAACATGTTGAAGGGGCAAATTGTTTTCTCGTGGATATTCTTCCTACTGTTATTGTTCATTCTTTGTCTTGGTTATCTTTGCTCCAGAATGAAACGCATCAGATGCTTGCTTCCTCTGGCAATTCTTTTGGTGGTATTCAACGTTAAAAATATCCGAAACGAATTCCTTGGAGTACAATGCCAGTGGGGGACAACGGAGTATGAGTGTATCGAGGACAATCGGGACATTATCAACCAGGTTCGCTATGCCGAAGCATTAGGACAGGATTCCGTCGTCATCCGAGTTCCGAAGTTTGATTTGAAAGACAACTGGCCACTTGCCTTTGACTGCGGTTGGGCTATTGGAGGTACACTTCGAAAGCATAATGTCGTCAGACGTCATCTTAGGACCTCGTTCGAACTGGATGAATAGAAAAAACTCCCTCATCTTTCGTCGTTGATTCCACAACATGAGCATCAGCAAGACTCAAAGCATTTCACCTTACTATCAGACAAAGATTACGCTTGTCTCTTTTGTTCTGGTCCTCATGATGCTCTTTGTTCATGGTATTTATAACGAGTCTCATCTTTTCCGCATCTCCAACATTGTTCTTTCTGTTGTTCCAAGACTTTCGTATCGAGTCATAAATCCGACCTATTTCGCTATTTCCGGGCTACTCTTCTTCAAGGGAATCAAAACTATAACTGATTGCTTTCCAAAGATGAAGAAGCGAATACGAACGGTGTTGGTCCCCTTTGTCCTTTGGAATGCGATTGCAATTCTTACGTACCTCTTCTTCTCCCATCTTCCTCTAACACGGGAGTTCCTGCGACGAGACATCATCGGTCTTTTCCAATCGCCGTATGGGGCTTTCGAATTCTGCTTTATTCGGCCCGGCAGTTTCCATCTATGGTTTCTCCGCGATCTGATAGTCTATGTAGCCCTTTCGCCCGTATTATATTGGCTGATTAAACGATTCGGTTGGTTTGTTGCCCCTATAATGCTCGTCGCAACTCCACCTTTGATGCAATGGCTGGATCTCAATCATCTCGAAATAGCCTTCTTCATCTTAGGCGGCACCATTGCCATGCATTCCAGCCTTGAAGCCGTGAAGGCGTTTCTATCCAGACCATTCGTCCTCGTCGCGGCCTTTATCTATTTCGGTCTTTCTGCCATCTGGGATTTTGTGTTGCCCAAACAATTTGTAGGGGAGGAGTATTTGAGCATCTTCTTCTCAATCTGTGGCATGATAACACTCTGGCGCGGATACGACTATCTGGCACGAACAGCCCACATCGAGCAATCCTCTTTTCTACTATCGCTGACCAATTATTCCTTCTTTATCTACCTTTTCCACGAACCGATTCTTTTCATCCTCATGCAATTGGGTAAAATACTATTTGGTGTCAATGGCATATCGCTGACTCTCTTGTATCTGATTAACCCAATACTGATAATTTGTTTAGGAATTGTCCTGGCTAAAGGAATAAAGAAAATTTCGCCAACCCTATATTCTGTTCTGGTTGGTGGACGAATCACTCGATTTCGGGCTTCGGAAACCTTCTAATAGTTAACCATCGATTACAGATATGAAAGCCAGAATATATCTACCCAACTGGATATTCTATACTGCAATCTTTGTCTTTTTTGTCATATTTTTCTTTGAGGTTCATCCCATTGCTCCTTACGACACGGACGATTGGCTTTTCATGGGCATCGAAAGACCATCCTATCCTTCGCTCTACTGCTGGAATCCATCCAAAGTGTTACCTGAGCGTCTTGAGCCTTTCGTCTCAACGATTGGTGGCTATCTGATCGTGCCCCTTGTCGGCGACTATATTAGAGGTATCATTCTGACCAATGCAATCGTCGTTTCGCTTTTCATCATCGTTTATCTTCTGCTTCTGCATAAATACCTCGAAACCAAATTCTCTCTTGGCAGGCTGACAAACCTGGCCATTGTTCTGGTATTCACCGTGCTGCATTTCCTCATTCTGCGCACAGTCGACGAGAACAACGACTATCTGTGGTACACACACGATGCCGCATGCTATTACCATTATGTAATTCCGTCTTTGTTGAATGCATCCTTGGTGTTATGGTTGATGCAACGCGACTTCCGTATTGAGAAGAGTGGTCGAGTGATTGCTTTATTGATTGCTCTGTTTTATCTTGCATTATGTTCTAATCTATATTCCTCGGTCATTCTCATCGCTTACCTTGGTTCTATCCTTGTTCTGGACCTCATAATACCCAAACCACAAATTCACAAAACTACAGAATCGAATAAAGGCTGGTTCAAGAAATACATTAACCGCAATATCCGTTATCTCGTTATCATCTTCGTTTGGGGCGTTATTCAATGGTTTGAAGCCAATGGCACACGAGCCAATGGTTTTGGATACTTGCACGAACCAATGGTTTACTGTCTCAAAGTAACCATCTACAACTTCATCACACTCAGTTACAATCATTGGTTCCTGTTGATTTCCCTCATTGCTCTTATCGGAGCCAAGTTTTGGGATTTTAAACAGAACCGACACGGTCTTTGGCACATTGGTTTTCGCCAATGGGTTATACTCCTTTCTCTCGGATTATCAATCGCCTATTTGATTCTGCTCAGTTCGCGAGTCGATCCCACTTACATCCAGCGAAGCGATGTCATCTTCGCCTATGCTTTCTTCTTCCTGCTACTAGTGGCCCACGCCTTTGCCTTTCTCTGTAAACAACATCGATTTGTAGTCTTTGCAATGCCGTTGCTCTTCGTGGTCCTGCTTTTCCTGACCAACACCAGGGGAAAGACATTCAAGGATGTCATCGAAGAATATAAGCCAGAGCTGGAAACCTGTCTTGCAATTGACTACGATATTGTCCAGCAAATTCTCGATGCCGATGCTGCCAGATTAGATTCGGTGAGCATTGAAGTGCCGACCTATTCCAAGCATAGCTACAACTGGCCTGTTATGGTGACTGACTATGCCAGCCAGTACTACGGACATGCCCTTTATTTGCACAACCAGACGAAACGCGAAATCAAGACACGCTTCATCCCGACATACGTGATTGACCAATGAAAATGCGCATATCGGTCCTGAACTGGATATTCTATACCGCAATATTTGCCTTTTTCATCGTATTCTTTACGCGCATTCATCCCATTGCGCCTTACGACAGCGATGACTGGGTTAATATCATCATCGAAAGGACATCCTATCCCTCGCTCGACTTCTGGAATCCGACAAAAGTCTTCCCCGAGCGCTTAGAACCATTCGTTGCCACATTGGCAGGATATCTGGTTGTACCACTTGTTGGCGACTACATCACAAGCTTGATCTGGGCCAATGCCCTCGTTGTTACCATCTTCATCATCGTCTATCTTTTCTCCGTACAACGGTGTATCGAAACACAATTTAATCTTAGTAGGCTGATAGTTCAAGGGCTGATAATTGTCTTCATCCTTCTACATTTCCTCCTGCTACGCACATCGGGAGAATGCAACGAACATCTCTGGTATACGTACGATGCCAACTGCTACTACCATTATATAATTCCCAATATGCTATGCGCCAGCCTGGTGCTTTGGCTGATGCGTCACGACGTTCGCAAAGAAAACAACGGACGGACTATTGCCATATTGATACTCCTGACCTATCTTGCACTATGCTCCAACTTGTATTCTGTCGTCATCCTTATCGCCTACATCGGAGCTCTTCTTCTGCTGGACCTCAGAACCACAAGTCATCCTGTCAATCAGTCAACAGGAACGAAGGATGGCTGGCTCATTTCATACATTCGTCGCAATGCCCACTTCCTTGTCATCATTGCACTTTGGGGCGTTGTCCAATGGATAGAATCCCATGGCATACGAGCCAACAGCTATGGGTATATGAACGAACCGCTTATTTACTGCCTAAAGGTCACTATCTATAACTTTCTGACTATCGGCTATAACAAGTGGTTTCTGTTTGTTGCGTTTCTTTCCATTGTTGGAGCCAAACTGATTGACTTTAGAAGGGAAAAACATGGTCTTTACCATGTCGGGATTCAGCAGTGGACTATTCTCATTGCTGCATTCTTGTCAATCATTTACTTGATTCTGCTCAGTTCTCGCGTCGATCCGACTTACATCCAAAGAGGGGATGTAATCTTCGAATTTGCCTTCTTCCTCCTCTTTCTTGTAATTCTGTCCTTGGCTTATCTTTGTTCACATCTTCGATTTGCTGCTTACTTCACTCCGCTGCTCATCCTCTTCCTGCTTTTCCAAACCAATACATCTGGTCGAACCTACAAGGATGTCAACGAAAAGTATGCCCCAGACCTGGCAGGCAGCATCCGCATTGATCGGGATATTGTACGGCAAATCCTCGATGCTGAGGCTGCAGGAATGGATTCTGTGACCATCCAAGTGCCGAAATATCCCTACGGAGAAAACTGGCCCATCATGACACCAAGATATGCCAGTCAATATTACGGACGTGCTCTTTATAAGCACAACCAGACAAAACGCGAAATCATAACGATATTTATCCCCTCATACGAAATAGAAGAATAAAGATTTACTCTATGCCAAAAAAGCTTGTAACAATTTTGCTCCCGGCCTACAACGAGGAAGCATCTTTTCCAATCATCGAACGTTGCATGTCCCAAGTGCTTGAAGAGAATCCCGACTATGACTGGGAGTTCCTTTTTGTCAACGACGGTTCGAAGGACAATACCCTCCAACAGATGATCAGGTTCCATCAGCGAGACCCACAACACTACAGCTACATCGACCTTTCGCGCAACTACGGCAAGGAGGTTGCCATGATGGCTGGTTTCGACTATGCACGTGGCGATGCGATGATCATCATGGACGCAGATATGCAGCACCCTGTCAATGTAATCCCCGAGATGCTGAAATACTGGGAAGAGGGCTACGACGATGTCTATGCACAACGGAAGACAAGCCAAGAGACCTGGTTCAAACGGAAGTCTTCGCAATGGTATTATAAGATACTGCAAAGCCTCACCCGTGTACCCATCCAGCAGAACACGGGAGATTTCCGTCTACTAGACCGCAGTTGTATCTGTGCGCTCCGCCAACTCCGCGAAACCGAACGAAACACCAAGGGCATGTATTCTTGGATTGGCTTCCACAAGAAAGGAATTTTCTATGAACAGAAAGAACGCGAAGTGGGGGAAACCAAGTGGAGTTTCATGTCCCTGCTCGGCCTTGCCGTCAATGGCATCATGTCCTACACCATTGCACCATTGCGCATGTCCATGATACTTGGCCTGCTGGTATCGTTAGTAGCATTCGTCTATCTGATCTACATCCTTGTCACCACACTGCTCTTTGGCGATCCTGTTGCCGGTTATCCCACCATCATGGTGACTATGCTTTTCCTTGGGGGCGTTCAGTTGTTGTCGTTGGGCATCATCGGCGAATACTTAGGCAAGGTCTTTAACGAAACGAAAGGTCGCCCAGGGTACTTCATCAACTGTTATAATGGTCAAAAAATGGAAATGCTCAAGACAAACAAATGAAGCAGTACGACAAGATAATTATTGGAGCTGGTCTTTATGGCCTATATGCAGCGCTTTCTTGTGCAAAAAGGGGACAATATGTTCTGGTGCTAGAGTATGAATCTGCTGCCTTCAAACGAGCCACCTACATCAATCAGGCACGTGTCCACAGAGGTTACCACTATCCTCGCAGTTTTAGCACAGCCATCAAGTCTGCACATTATTTCCATCGTTTTAACCAAGACTATAATTTCTGTATTCTCAGTAAGTTTAACCAGATTTATGCCACCAGTTCCAATTTTTCTTGGAGCGATGCAAAGCAGTTTATGCGTTTCTGTGAAGCGGCAGGCATCATGTGCGAAGAAGTCGCCCCAACTCGTTATTTCAAAAATGGGTTCTGTGATGGTGCTTTTCTGACTGAGGAATATACATACGACGCTCAAATCCTCAAGAATTATTTCATAGAACAACTTAAGAATTATTCGAAAGTAGAGATCCGTTATGAAAGCAGGCTGAAAGATATCGAGAATGATGGTCGCAATTATAACTTGATGTTAGGTGACGGTTTTCGCGCTGCGGCTCCTTTTGTTCTCAATTCAACCTATGCCTCTGTCAATCAAATACAGCATCTTCTTGGATTCGAAATGTTCAAAATCAAGTACGAACTATGTGAAATAATACTTTGTAATGTGAACGAAAAGCTTCATGACATTGGTCTTACCGTCATGGATGGGCCATTCTTCAGCATTATGCCCTTCGGAAAGACGGGATACCATTCTTTGACAGCTGTCACATTCACCCCACATCTGGCCTGTAAGGAGCCTCTTCCAAAATTCATGTGCCAAAAAAGAGCTGAAAGCTTTTGTTCCCCCACACAATTGGGCAATTGCAATGAATGCCCAGCAAAACCAGAATCGGCATGGCCATATATGAGTAGCCTTGCTCGAAAATATATGCGCGATGATCTATCTTTCGATTTCGACCATAGTCTTTATTCCATGAAGCCCATCCTTCTGGCTTCAGAGATTGACGATAGTCGTCCTACCGTCATCCGAACTTTCTCTGAAGGGCCGACCTTTGTAAGTGTTCTTTCTGGAAAAATCAATACAGTATACGATCTAGATGATATCTTAAGCAAGTAGTTATGAAATCAATTAAAGAAAAGAATTTTGCATCTGCCGTAGTTTATTGTTATAATGATGCTGAAACGATTGGTCTTTTTTTGGCACAGCTCGACAAGACACTTGATAGAATTTTCCTTCATTATGAGATTATTGTAGTGAACGATGATTCAACGGACGAGAGTGTCAATATCGTCAAAAAATATGTGGCAGGCAAAGAGGAGAAGAGAATCTCTCTGCTCAACATGAGCCATTATCAGGGTCTTGAAACTTCAATGAATGCTGGTGTTGACCTTTCGATTGGCGACTTCGTTTTCGAATTTGATTTCGCTTATGCAGACTTTGACTGGGAGATGCTATTAAATGTATATCATCATTCCCTCAGTGGGTATGACATCGTCAGCGCAAGTCCACAACAGAAGCCAAGATTAATTTCTCGTCTCTATTATGCCATATTCAACCGTTATGCAAAACTGCAAAACAACATTGGAATAGAGACATTCCGCTTGTTATCCCGTCGAGCAATCAATCGCATTCATAGCATCACGCAAAGCATTCCTTATCGCAAGGCCGCTTATGCAAATTGTGGATTATCGATTGATACACTAAAATATAAACCCATCCAGAAAGTAATACGGAAAAAACATGCTGACCGTTCAAATGTCGCAATGGATTCGCTGATTCTTTTCACAGATGTCGCCTATCGTGTCACTGTTGGATTGGCGGTCATCATGGCCATCATAGCAGCTGCTTTTGCCATTTACGCTTTGGCCTATTGGTTTATGAGCACACCTGTCGAAGGTTGGACCACAACAATCATTTTAATAGCTTTTGGTTTCTTCGGGTTATTCATTATTCTTGCCATGGTCATTAAATACCTGCAAACGCTTGTATCTCTTTCCTTCCGCAAAAAGGAATATCTTTACGAATCAATCGAAAAACTACAATAACATATGTCTGCCCTAATCTCTATCGTTGCTCCTATGTATAATGAGGAGCAAGTGTGTCCTCTCTATATAGAGGAGACGATGAAAGTGGTGAGAAAACTTGAACCAAAATATCGAGTTGAAATCATTTGTGTAAATGATGGTGCCAAAGACAACACTCTTCACGAAATGCTCAAGGCGCAATCGAAATATCCTGATCATGTGGGTGTTATCAATCTTACTCGCAACTTTGGATTAGAGGGAGCTGTCAATGCAGGACTAAAAACCGCCACTGGAGATGCCGTCATTGTGATGGATGCAGACCTTCAGGATCCACCGGAACTGATTCTCGAAATGGTAAAGAAATGGGAAACAGGTGCCGACATCGTGGTAGCAAGCCGTGAAACCCGTACCAACGACACCTTCTTCAAACGCACAACAGCCAATGTCTATTATAAGTTACTTGATTCCCTTTCCGGCAAACTTAAACTTGAAAAGAGCGCAGCTAACTATCGATTGATGTCACGTCGTGCCGTTGATACTATCTTGTCGTTACCCGAAGTCAATACATATTTCCGCGTAGATGTGCCGTTCATCGGCATGAAGACCGAAAAGGTGTCTTACAACCGAGAAGAACGGGCAGCAGGAGTGACCAATTATAATTTTGAAAAACTTGTACGCTGTGCTCTTGATGGGCTTACAAGTATTTCCATAGAGCCACTACGTAAGGTGATGCTCACCATCCCCTTGATGTTTGTCTTACTTGTCGCCTCTATTATAGGAGCTTTGTGTACATCGGGTTATTGGAGCATATTGCTGGGTATTGCGGCCATCATCAGTTTCTTCTTTCTTCTGCTTTTCATCGTCCTATTTATCATGTGTGAATATATCGGACAAATCATGACCGAAACACGACATCGCCCTACGAGTTTAATTTATAGTTATTCACCCTCAAAAAATTCTGAAAAAGAATGAAATACGTTCGACTTGGTAACTCTGGCCTGAAAATAACAGAACTTGTTTTTGGCTCAGCACTCACTATCGGAACAGAGATTCTCGATGAAGAGACTTCAGAATCGCTGATTGACAAGGCATGGGAACTTGGAATCCGCACTTTTGACGTATCAAATAACTACGGTTATGGTGGAGCCGAACGTCTTGTTGGCAGATGTCTTGCCAAATATCCGCGCGAAGAATATGTCTTGATTACCAAGGGTTCTTGGCCTATTGGAGATACACCTTACCATCGCGGCCTTTCCCGCAAACATATTCTTTGGGCTTTTGAGGAATCCTTGAAACGACTCGACAAGACATATGTTGATATATATTTTGCACATCGATATGATCCCGAGACTCCAATGGAGGAAATCGTACGCACTTTCAACTGGCTGATTGGTACGGGCAAGGTTCGTTATTGGGCCACCTCAGAATGGCCGTTGGAGGCTCTACATGAATGTATCACAGTTTGTGAAAAATTAAATCTGGAAAAACCTATCTCTGAACAATTCATTTATTCCTTTGCGGTGCAGAAATCTGTTCGAGGAGGAGTGAAAGCATTCTGCGATACAAACGGTATGGGAACAATGGGCTTTTCACCCCTTTGCCAAGGGTATCTGACTGGCAAATATCGTAACGGCATCCCTTCGGATAGCCGTATTGCCAAAAGTGAACAAATCAACTATAACAAAACCCCTAATTTCTATATACAGAATAAAGAACGCATTGATGCTTTCCTATCCATTTGCGACAAGTATAAAGTTGATTATGTCGCTGCCGCTTTGCAATGGTGCATTCGTCAAAGTATTTATCCTGTATTCGGGTCAAGCAAGATTTCTCAACTTGAAGCTAATGTAAGGGCCTTAGACGTGGAAATTCCAGAAGAATTATGGACAAATCTAGAAAAGATAGAATGAATCTAAGTATTTCCAACATTGCCTGGTCTGCCGAAAACGACAATGAAATGTATCGTTTTCTACACGATACAGGGTTCCAAGGCCTTGAGATTGCACCCACCAGAGTCTTCTCACAAGCTCCCTATGAGAATATTTCTAAAGCCAGAATATGGGCTGAAAACCTAAGGGAAAAGTATTCCTTGGTCATCCCGTCCATGCAATCCATTTGGTTTGGCCATTCTGAAAAGATTTTTGGCTCGAAAGAAGAGCGAAAAATCCTCATCGAATACACCCAAAAAGCCATTGATTTTGCAGAAGCAATAGGTTGCAGGAATTTGGTCTTTGGTAATCCTAAAAACCGGGATACGAACGACGTGGAGGGTTCGATGCCTACAGCCATCAGTTTTTTCAAGGAGATTGGTGATTATGCTGTTGAACACAATACTGTGGTTGCCCTAGAAGCAAATCCGGTCATCTATAACACACACTTCCTGAACTATACTTATCAAGCAGTAGAAATGGCCTACAAGACTGATTCTGCAGGAATACGTGTGAACGTAGATTTGGGAACAATCATCTACAATGGAGAAGATATTCATTATCTGAAACAAATTCCAGAATACATCAATCACGTTCACATAAGCGAGCCTTATCTTAATCTTATAGAGCATAGGGAGATACATCAACAGCTATTTGATATTTTGAAGGATTTGGATTACTCTGGTTTCATTTCTATCGAAATGGCAAATAAAGGAGACATCCAAAAGTTAAAAGATATAATTCTTTACATTAAATCCTATAATTACTTTTAACTAATTCAATGATATCTCTCTTTTTCTACCGTTGAAGTCCAAGGAATAATAAACTCGCAGAAACATTTATCTTCTTTGGAGAGTTATATATTGAATTAAGTATTATCAAACCTGCACATCTGTTCTTTCTTCTATTTTCATATTCATCCTTTGCTTATTTATTTTTATGTCAGTATTTTTATATAAAAATCAAAATATTGCTTATATCTTTTACTATATTTTGATATTCATCTTTTTCTTTGTCTTCTTCTCTCAAGTTCATCCTCTCATTCCATTCGATACAGACGATTGGAAATATATAGGATTTGAGAGGCCACCTTATCCAACTATAAATCAATGGAACCCTACTAAATTGTTGCCAGAATGCCTTCAACCTTTGATTGGTATGTTTGCGGCTTATTTCCTTACCCCTATAATAGGCGATTACATCTGCGCATTGGTTGTAACTCATGCTTTCGTTGTTTCTCTGTTTATAATAGGATACTTATATTCCGTACAGAGACTTGTTGTCTGGAAGTTCAAGATTGGCCCTTTTTCCTGTATTTGTCTCATTACCCTTTTTACGCTTTTACATTTTATTATACTTAATAACAACGAACATCTATTCTATAGTCGTGATGTAAATTGCTATTATAACTACCTCATACCAAATATGCTTTGTGCTGGTATGGTAATGTGGCTGATTCGCCACGATATCAAAAACGAAAAAAGTATGCTGGTTTGGAGCATTCTTGGTTTCGCGACATTTTTGGCTCTATTCTCTAATCTGTACTCTACGGTAATACTAATTGCCTATATTGGCGCAGAACTGCTTCTTAATCTTTGGACATGTAACAAAAAAGACGCTCATTGGCTATGGACATACATCAAGCATAATGCATTTTTCCTCATTGTTATCTTGGTTTGGCTGGGAGCTCAATTCATAGAATCAAAAGGAATCCGAGCCAATGCATATGGCTATATGCTTTTGCCTCTCGGAGAGTCTTTGCAAAAAACCACATTATACTTTATAGATAATTTGCCTTTCAACAAAAGGGTTCTTGTCTTCTTGTTTGCAATGATTCTTTGGTCCAAAATTTTCCATTATTTCAAAGAGAATCAGCGTCTATTCCATATCGGCAGACTACAGGTCGTTCTCGTTATTTCGTTATGCCTGTCACTCGTTTATTTAATTCTCTTGAGTTCACGAGTTTTTCCTGCATATCTATCCAAGGGAGACGTAATATTCTCATATATTTTCTTCCTCCTCCTTTTATTCGCCCTTTGTTTGGGTTATCTGACTTTAAGATTTAGATTTATCAAACCTCTTTACCCATTCCTGCTATTTTTTATCTTAACTATATTCAATAATAAGGTAGGTAATTTCAAGGATATACAGCATTGGAATAAAACTGATCCACAAACATGTTTACTATTTGATCACAAAGTAATCGAACTAGTAAAAACGGCTGATGCTTTAGGTGAAGATACTGTAATTATCCATGTACACAACTACAACGCAGATAGCAACTGGCCTTTGGACCTTTCTGCAGGACAGTATATCGGTCAAACACTTAAAAAGCATGGTATTATTCGAAGCAAGATTGTCACCATCTTTGAAAGAATACCAGAAGAACCAGTCGACACTAAATAATTGGTTTGTTTTAGTTAATCCATGCAAAGAATGAAAGAACCCATTTCTATAGATCAAACCACTATCAAATGCCCAAAACCTCGCATCCGCTTCATCGACGCGATGCGAGGTTTTACTATGTTTCTGGTTGTCCTCGGCCATATCTTTATCTTTAGTTTCGACTACTACGAGACAGAATCGGTCGTAAGTTCGTTCTTCATCACATTCCGTATGCCGATGTTCTTCTTCATCAGCGGTTATATCGGCTACAAAGCTGTCGAACGATGGACACCCCAATTCTACCTGACCAATCTGCGAAAGAAGGCATTTGTGCAGCTGATTCCTTCCTTCATCTTCCTCTTTATCTGGTGTACGGCCAATCGCGAGGATTTCATCGCGACGTTTATAGCAACGGGTGCCAACGTGTATTGGTTCACCGAAGTGCTGTTCGAGATGTTTCTCGTCTATTTCACCACGGCGCTAATCAGCAATCGGATATCAGCTTCGTTGTTCAATCCCATCTTGATTGCCGTGGCTGCTGCTACAGTCTTTATCCTTTCCTTCTGTTTCCATCCTAATGCTATCACAGGATTCTTGAGCTTGCGGGCTTTTTGTCGCTACTTCCAGTTCTTTGTCTTAGGTCTGATGTGCCGCAAATATAGCCGTCGGTTCATTCCTTTCGTTACCAGCCAAGGCGTTCGGACGATTCTGCTCGTCTTGTTCTTCTCGCTCTTCCTCCTGATGTGGCAAGGTCCTTTTGGCGAATCGTCTTTTATCTTCAAGCTGAACCACGATCTGATAATCAGATATACGGGCCTGATGCTTGTCTTTTCGCTGTTTGCCTCACACGCCGACTATTTCGACAAAAACGGTCGAATCAGCCGCACGATGCAATATGTCGGAACAAGAACGCTCGACATCTATCTGCTGCATTATTTCTTCCTGCCGAAACTTGCTTTCCTGAAGCCTCATTTTATTAACAATGGCAATCCTGCCCTGGAGTTCCTATTGGCCGCGGTTCTTGCAATCGTTGTTCTCTGCCTAAGTCTTGCGTTTAGTGCTCTGATTCGTCATAGCGACTTCCTCGGGCACTTCCTCTTCGGCGTAAAATCGGAAAAATATAAGTTCTGAACACGAAAATAATAGATTCTGGGCGCAGAGTCCAATTCTCAATCGTAAAATGGACCCATGCTGTAGCGGAATACCTGTTTCGTTAACCAAATAGGTATAGTCGGATGTTACGGGTCCAATTCTGAATCGAAGATTGGACTCCTACGAACACAGCATACTGATTCCGTAAACCAGATATGTATGGACCAATTGGAGCAAGTCCAATTCTGAATCGAAAAATGGACTCTTACGAATGCAGCATACTGATTTCGTAAACCAGACATTTATGGTCAGATTGATAAAGTCCAATTCTATATCGCAAAATGAACTCTAAAGATTGCGGAATAAAGTTTTCGCAAACCAAAAAAGTATGGTCAGATTGAAGCGGTCCAATTCTCAATCGTAAATTGGACTCATGCGATAGGAGCACGCAGATTTCGTACACCAAATAAGTTTGCTACAAGCTAAGAGCATATTTTTTGAAATGGAAACGAACAAGAAGAACCGGATTTCCCTTTTTTGATGAGGCAAAAAACATCTTGATTTGTCTTGTAGTCATTTTCCACATTTATCTTGAGACTCTTGCTGGAGCAAAAATACCAGATTCCATACAGGCAAAATAAAACATGCTACTCTTTTACCTGCTGATACTCCTGCTATCTTTATACGGCTTATCTTTTGTCAAATCCGGGTTCAATCAAGATTATATTGGCAAGGAACAATGCAACGCCATCAAAGGCATCTTTATTCTGATTGTCTTTATTCGTCACATATGGCCCATTCTTCGAAGATATGGCTATGATTTTTCGGCTTTTGGCGACGGCATCTTTTTCCGGATAGATCGTTGGATGGGTCAGCTCCTTGTTGTCGTATTCCTTTTCTATTCAGGGTTTGGCGTGATGGAGTCAATCAAGAAAAAGGGGAAACAATACATCGATGACATGCCCAGGAAACGAATTCTGAATACGCTTGTCAATTTCGACATCGCCGTGCTGGCATTCCTACTATTAGACCTCATTCTTGGAGAGCCCCTCGACCCCATAAACACACTTCTCGCATTCACCAGCTGGACATCAATTGGCAATAGCTGCTGGTATATTTTCGTTATTCTTGTATGTTATTTTTGTACATGGATGGGGTTCAAGTACAGCAAGGGATGGCTGACATTTCTATTGTTGATTGTAGCGTATGTCATCCTTGTCAATACAAAGACAATATTAGTCTGGTATAATACCATTTTCGCTTTTGCAGCTGGTATCCTTTATTCTCAAAACAAGCAGCAGCTGGAGAAAAAAATCCAAGGCCGGTATTGGCTCGTCCTGCCCATCTGCATCCTGGCTTTCCTCTTCATCCACAGCTACAAACTAACATTTTATGGACTAAAGGACAATCTTTCGTCGATATCGTTTGCACTTTGTGTCGTCGTCGTTTCGATGAAGGTGAAGATCGGTAACAAGGCGCTGATCTGGTGTGGGATGAAACTATTCCCCCTCTACATTTACCAGCGCATTCCAATGTTGTTCTTATCAAAATTTGATGGAGGGACATTCGTTTCGAATCATCCTTATGTCTATGTCTGGACTTGTTTATTGATTACTATTGCCATAGCTTTCTTCCATCGCTCGTTGTCTGTTTCTCGTTCCAAAATATCATTTACCTAAGTAGTCTGTTATTCATTCAAAACAAGCGAAACAGAGGGCTCCGCACATTGTGGGGCCCTCTGTTTTGCTTAGTCTATAGTATAAAAGTCATTTTCCCGCATTCGAAAAAGCCATTTCTTTCATTTTTCATCCTTTTTTCTTTGTTATTTCACGAAAAATTAGTAAACTTGCAGCGCTTATTATATATGCTTTCCGTGGATGTCACATTTTACTGTGGCATCCTTTGGCGAAGCTGTGGGCAAAGGATACTATTATGAATAAACCCTTACGAGTCCTGTTCTTCATCGACCGCCTTCGCTTAGGCGGCATCCAGATGCTTGCTTATGATATTCTCAGGGTCAACGACCCTTCACTAATGGACATCGAGATTCTCAATCTGGATGACGGGCAGGAATATCCCCTGACCAAAACAATGAAGAATATGGGAGTCACCATCCATAAGCTCAATGGTGCTTGGATGAAGACGCCTTTCGACCTGCCACACTACTACAAGTCGGTTGACAAGTTCTTCGAGCAGCATCACGACTATGACGTGGTGCATATGCACTCCAGTTCGAAAAACTACTATATCCTCAAATGCGCTGCCAAATGGGACATTCCAGTTCGCGTAGCACATTCGCACAACACAGGATTCCAGTCGCGAAATCCACTCGTCATCGCATTCGGCAATCTGCTTAAGATGCCCATGCGCAAGTACGCCACTCATTGGGTGGGATGTTCGAAACTGGCTTGTGAATGGCTCTTTGGAGAAGGTAGTGTCGAGAGAGGCGATGCCCGTGTGATTCTGAACGGTATTGACAGCAAACTGTTCGTCTATGACGAGAAGGTGCGTCAGGAGGTGCGCAAGGAAATGGGCATCGAAGACAAATTCGTCATCGGTCATGTGGGACGCTTTGTCAATCAGAAGAACCACACTTTCCTGCTCGACATCTTTGCCGAGGTCTGCAAGCGACGTGCAGATGCCGTCCTGCTGCTCATCGGCATCGGCGAACTGATGGACGCAATGAAACAGAAGGCTGCTGACCTCGGCATCGCCGATAAAGTCCGTTTCGTCGGATTCCGCGATGACCGCAACCGCTTCATGCAAGCCATGGATTCGTTCCTTTTCCCATCGCTCTACGAGGGACTCAGCGTGGTGCTTATCGAGGCACAGGCTGCCGGACTTCCTGTATTTGCCAGCGACAGCACGACCACAGAAACGCAGTATTCGCCCCACATGAAGTTCCTCTCCCTCAAGCAGCCGGCTGCCGAATGGGCCGAAGAAATCCTAAGCGTGGGACGCATTGAGCGCAAAGACATGACCAAAACCCTTAATCAGGCAGGGTTCGATATTCGCGCCATGGTGCGCAATCTTTATAAACTTTATACAGAAAGATAGCATATGAAAGCCGTTATTTTTGCAGGCGGTCTTGGCACTCGATTCAGCGAGAAGACCCAATACATGCCAAAACCAATGATTGAGATTGGTGGCAAGCCCATCCTCTGGCACATCATGAAGACGTATTCGTCATACGGCATCAACGAATTCATCATCTGCGCAGGCTACAAGCAGAACGTCATCAAGGAATACTTCATGAACTATTTCCTGCTTAACACCGATGTAACATTCGACTTGAGCAACAATAGCTTCCAACTACATGAGAACCACTCCGAGAACTGGAAGGTGACTGTCGTAGATACCGGACTCAATACGATGACTGCCGGTCGCTTGAAGCGAATCCGCAAATATGTGGGCGAAGAGCAATTCTGCCTCACTTATGGCGATGGTGTAACAGACCTCAACATCACCGAAACCATAAAGGCACACAACGAAAGTGGCAAGGCTCTCTCGATGACCGTCTATAAGCCAGCCGGACGCTTTGGTGCTGTCCGCATCGACGAAAAGACGGGTATCGTAACCTCTTTCCAAGAGAAACCCGTTGGTGAAGGCGATTGGATCAACGCAGGCTTTTTTGTCTGCGAGCCCAAGGTGTTTGACTTCCTGCCTGAGGATTCCGACCCCATCATGTTCGAACGCGAACCCCTCACGAACATCGTAAATGCCGGTGAAATGCACGCCTTCAAGCATCGCGGGTTCTGGAAACCCATGGACATGCTCAAGGATAACCTTGACCTCGAAAAGATGTGGGCAAGCGGAAACGCTCCTTGGAAAGTTTGGTAACACGAAAGATATGATTGATACTTTTGACGGATTCTATAAAGGCAAACGGGTTCTGGTGACCGGGCATACGGGCTTCAAGGGTTCGTGGCTCTCCATCTGGCTCCACGAACTTGGAGCTGATGTCGTAGGTGTGGCACTCGATCCCTACAGCCAACGTGACAACTATGTGCTTTCGGGCATCGGTTCAAAAATCAAAGCAGATATTCGTGCAGATATCCGCGACGGAGAACGGTTGAAGGAAATCTTTGCCGAATACCAGCCCGAAATCGTATTTCATCTGGCTGCCCAACCTTTGGTGCGACTCAGTTACGAGATCCCTGTCGAGACCTATGAGGTGAACCTCATGGGAACCATTCATGTGATGGAAGCCATCCGTGCCACCCCAAGTGTAAAGGTGGGTGTGATGATTACGACCGACAAATGCTACGACAACAACGAGCAGGAAGAAGGTTATGTCGAAACTGATCCATTCGGCGGCTACGACCCCTACAGCTCCAGCAAGGGTGCCTGCGAAGTAGCCATCCAGTCGTGGCGTCGCAGCTTCTTCAATCCCAAGGATTACGGCGCAAAACATACTGTAAGCCTGGCATCCGTTCGTGCCGGCAACGTGATTGGAGGAGGAGACTGGTCGCTCGACCGTATCATTCCCGACTGCATTCGTGCTCTCGAAGCCAATCGTCCCATCGACATTCGTTCTCCCAAATCCGTCCGCCCGTGGGAACATGTCCTGGAGCCTCTCTGCGGCTACATGATGCTTGCCCAGAAGATGTGGAACAATCCAACCGAATACTGCGAAGGCTGGAACTTCGGCCCCGAGGCAGAATCTGTCAGCACGGTTTGGGAAGTTGCTACAGCCCTTATCCACAATTATGGACATGGCGAACTGAAGGACAGTTCAGATCCCAACGCCGTTCATGAGGCAAAACTCCTGATGCTCAACATCAACAAGGCAAAGGCTCGTCTTGGATGGAAGCCTCGTATGAACATGCAGCAATGCATGAACCTGGTTGCCGACTGGTATAAGCGCTATAAATCGGAAGATGTCTATTCCCTCTGCATCGAAGAGATACAGAAGTTCCTGGAAATATCCTGATTCATGAAAAAGGTCGTTGTTATTGGAGCGAACGGTTTTATCGGCAGTCATCTGTGCATTCATCTGGCCAAACAAGGGTATCCGGTGATTGCCCTCGTGCAAAAAGGATTTCCCTATGATTTGCTGCAGAACAAGGAGCAAATCGACTGCGTTGAATTTTCTTTCGACACGCTTTCGGAATTGAATGGAAGCACCATTCTCGAAGGAGTTAACCTGCTTTACCATCTGGCATGGGCAGGTGTAAGCACCACCTACAAGAACGAAGCTTTAACGCAAGCCCAGAACATCCTCTATGGTATCAAGGTGCTTGAGTTTGCCGAATCGAACGGCATTCGTCGTGTCATTGTTCCCGGATCTGCATCAGAATATGCATGCGGTGGATGCATCATCGACGGCAACAACATTCCCGCTCCAAGCGACCTCTATAGCGCATCCAAGATTGCTACCAGATATGTTTGTCAGACATACGCTCGACAGCATCATATCGACTTCATCTGGGCAACCATCACCAGCATATATGGGCCCGGACGAAACGACAACAATCTGATCACATACGCCATCAAGACGCTGCTTCAAGGAGGAAAACCGTCGTTCACCGGCCTTGAACAGCAATGGGATTACCTTTACATCGATGACCTGATGTCGGCTCTTCAAGCCATCGGCGAAAAAGGAATAGATGGCAAGAACTACCCCGTCGGTAGCGGAGAACACAGGCAGATGGCCGAATATGTCAAGATTCTTCGTGACAAGATAGACCCAAGTCTTCCTTTGGGAATCGGCGATTTGCCCTACAAGAACAAGACTATCGACAATCAGATTCTCGACATCTCGGCCTTGAAAGCCGATACAGGGTTCAAGCCCCAATTTACCTTCGAACAAGGAATTGAATTAACCATCAACTATTTCAAGCATCTTCGAACCAAGTAAAAGATATGAAGACAATCATGCACATAGCAGAAGCCTTTGGTGGCGGCATCGTAACTTTTCTTGCGAATCTCGCCAACCAACAGGTCGAAAACTATCATGTTGTCATTGTCCATGGCATCCGTCCTGAAACGCATAAGAACTACAAGGACTTCTTCGACCCAAGGGTTCAGTTTGTCCTTGTCAAGCATTTCAATCAAAGAATCCACCTCTGTGCAGAACTAAAGGCTTTGAAAGAGCTTCGTGGCCTCATCCGGGAATACAAGCCCGATGTCATCCACATGCATTCCTCCCAAGCTGGTGTTCTTGGAAAGATTGCAGCAATCGGTCACTCGTGCAGAAAAGCCTATTCCCCCCATGGCTTTTCTTTCCTCCGCGAAGATGCAGCCGGTTGGAAACGTTCTGTATTCTTCCTGATTGAGCGTGTCTTTTCCTTCTTTGACAGCGTAACGGTTGCCTCCAGTGCCACTGAGTTCCGTATTGCCCAAAAAGTAACATCCAAGTCCATTCTCATCATGAATGGTATCAGCAGCGATTCACTAAAAAGTTACGAAAGCATCACTCCAAAGAACGATGTACCTGTCGTTGGCATGGTGGGGCGTGCCTTGTATCAAAAGAATCCTGAACTGTTCAATGCCATTGCCGAGAAGATGCCGAACATCCACTTCGAGTGGATCGGCGATGGCTCTATGCGGAATTGCCTTACGTCAAGCAATATCCACATCGTCGGCTGGGGACCACGGGAGGAAGCCTTGGAATATGTGGCCAATAGCGACATTTATATCATGACCTCTCGATGGGAAGGCATGCCTCTTTCTCTGCTGGAAGCCATGTATCTGCGCAAGCCCTGTGTGGTCTCCAATGTGGTAGGCAATCGCGATGTAATCATCGATGACAAGAACGGATATGTTTGCAGCAACATCGATGAGTTTGTCGAGAAGATTCAATACCTTGCAGATAATCCAGCAGTCAGAAAACGTTTGGGCGAACAAGGGCACAAGGATATCGAGAACATCTACAATAGCCGTGTTATGACCAAACACTTTACCGAAGCGTACACATCGTCGAAAGCTGCCATCGAAGAATGGCACAAGCGAGACGTAGCCACCTATTTATAAGGTTGCGCAAGCTTATAGGGTATGAGGTTGTGTTTCTATACTGACTTTACGATGTCTGGAATGACCGGAGGCATTGGGCGCGCCACAACCGTGCTCTGTGACTATTTCCGTGTCAATTATGGATGGAAGGTCTATTCGATATATGCATTCGAGGCTAAAGAAGATTGTGTCCGAACCATCAATGATGGTGCCATCAAGCTTCGTCTGCACGACCGTCTGGGTTTGCGCCAATTGGCACAAAACTACGAGCGCGCCGTAGAATTCATACGAGAAAATAAGATTCAGATTGTCATCATCCAAACATCAATGGATGTGGTGGCCAAATTACGAAAGGCCCTGAACAGAGGTAATCTTCAAAACGTTAAGGTTATCTCTGTTCTGCATTATTCCCCAGGAACTGACGAATTTCCCATTTCCGTTTCCAATCTCAAACAAGACATTCTGAAAGGCAAAGCCTCCGTCAAGAATATTCTGAAAGGAATCATTGCTCCTGCATACAACTGGCTCGAACATCGCGCAACTGTCAAGGCATATCAGAATGCCTATACATTCGGAGACGCCGTTATCCTGCTTTCCGATTCCTACATTCCTGCATACAAGGAGTTTGCCCAATTGAACGAGACCAATAAGCTATTGGCAATCCCCAACTGTCTGCCCTTCGAATACTCCTTGACCGACAATGAGATTGAAACCAAGGGAAATACAGCATTGGTAGTGGGGCGTATGGTTGATTTTCCAAAAAGGATCTCTTTAATAATAAAGATGTGGAAGACGATCGAAAATCATCCCATCGCCAAAGATTGGAATCTTGACATCGTGGGGGATGGCCCGGACCTGGAATCCTTCAAATCGCTTGCCTACAAGCTTGGACTTATGCGATGCACGTTCCATGGCCGACAAGACCCCGTTGTGTATTATCGGCAAGCCTCTCTCTTCTTTATGGCTTCGGAATTCGAGGGATTCCCGATGACTTTGGTCGAAGCACAGATGATGGGGTGTGTGCCCATTGCTTTCGACACATTCGATTCGTTGAAGGAAGTGATAACCGATGGCACCAATGGCCGCATCATTCCAAACAACGACACCAAAGGATTCATCGATGCCACTATAGAACTGATGAGTCGTCCGGACAAAAGACGAGAACTAATCCAAAATGGATTGAACGATTGTCTTCGCTTTTCGCAGAAGAACATCTGCGAACGCTGGAAAAATTTTATAGAAGAAGTATTGAACCATTGATTTGCTTCAACGAGAATATTTATGAATAAGGAATACAGACTGTTGGTAGCAGGAGATCTACTCCCGTGCGAAAAGAATTATGCTCTGTTTGAAGATGGTGATGCAAAGGAACTTTTTGGAGAAAAAATTCTTCAGCTGTTTTCACAAGCAGATTATTCCATTTTGAATTATGAAGGAACTCTAACGGATTCAAATATAAAATTAGATAAAAATGGGCCGAGACTAAAAGTTCCTAAGGGCACCATCAATGGCATAAAAAACCTGGGAGTATCTGCCGTTTCATTAGCAAACAATCATGCTACTGATTATGGTACACAAGGATATTTGGATACCATTCGGGAATTTGATAAAGCAGGTATTGAGTATGCAGGTATAGGTGCCAATAAAGATAGTGTAAAGACACACATTTCCCTGGATTTTGGTTCTAAGCATATATGTATTTATTGTGTGTCTGAACTGTTCTTCAATGAACCTACAGAGAATGAACCTGGAGTGAACATTTATGATGAATACATTGTTCTCAACGAAATCAAGGAGCTGAAAAAGAATCATGACTATCTGATAGTGCTCTATCATGGTGGAGCTGAATATTTTAACTATCCTACGCCTCTTGTAACAAAACGTTGTCATCGTATGGCAGATTGTGGCGCTGATTGTATCGTCACACAGCATACACACTGCATTGGATGCGAAGAATATTATAACAATACTTATATTCTTCATGGACAAGGAAATTTCCTCTTTGTTCGTTCGAATAATCCATTGTCAAAGATCGGCATTCTTTTGGAAATAACGTTCATTGGTGATTCAATAAATTATAAAAAACATCTTGTAAACATCGGACAAGACGCAACCATCAGATATGCTGAAAAACAAGATTTCAAGGATTTCGACGAAAGAAGCAAAGATATACCCAACAAAGAATTGATACGTAAAAAATATCAGGAGGAAATGGTAAAGGAATTGTCATCCAAATATTTGCTTATGTACAAAGGAGATTTTCCTTTCAGAGAATTCCTGTTGAAATATTTCCCTGACAAATACAAGAAGACTCTTATCAAATCCTATAAACGGGGTCAAATCATACAAATGATAAATGTTATTCGTAGCGACAGACGCAATGAAGACATGCTACAGGTTTGGGAATATATTCTAAACCATATTTCTGATTAACTTATACAAGATTGTATAATGTCGAATTCCTCGGACAAGGAAAAAGTAATAAGCGGTATAACCTGGAAATTAGCCGAACGAATGTTTTCACAAGGCATGACATTCGTTCTGTCTATCATACTGGCACGTCTGTTAATGCCATCACAATATGGCATTGTTGCTATGATCAATATTTTCATTGTCATTGCAAACGTGTTTGTTACCGCAGGATTTTCTTCTTCCCTTATCCAGAAAAAAGATGCTGATGATTTAGACTTCTCTACGATTTTCTATTGCACACTGACAATGGCCATTCTGATGTATGGCATCCTGTTTGTTTGTGCTCCTTTCATCGCAGATTTCTATAAAATGCCAGAATTGTGTCTTTTGACACGTGTATTTTCTCTATCCTTACTTATCAGTAGCTATCAGACCATACAGAATGCCTATATCTCCCGCCACATGATTTTCAAAAAGAATTTTTTTGCTACATCGGTGGGTACTTTTCTTTCGGGAGTGATAGGAGTAACAATGGCATACAAAGGTTTTGGCGTATGGTCACTTGTCGTCCAGCAATTATCAAGCATTATCATAAATACCCTTACTCTATTTTCCATTGTGAAATGGAAGCCCAAACTCATCTTCTCTTGGGAAAGAGCCAAATCACTTATGGATTATGGAAGTAAAATCCTGGCAAGTACGTTGGTAAATACAATCTATAAAGAAATTCGTCAGTTGATTATCGGCTCCGTATATACTCCTGCTGATCTTGCTCTTTATAATCGAGGTTCTCATTATCCGTATCTTGTTACAGGCAATATTGACACTACGTTAAGAAGTGTTCTGTTTCCCGCCATGTCAAATCATAGTGACAATTTACCTCGTGTCAAGGACATGTTGCGAAAAGCGATTAAAAACTCTTCCTACGTTACCTATTTTTGTCTCACCCTGCTGGCTGTATCTTCTGCTCCCCTGATTCATCTTATGTTGACAGACAAATGGATGGGGTGTGTTCCATATATGCAGATCTTCTGTATTTGCTTTATGATTCAAACCGTCTCCAGTTCAAATCTTCAAGCACTTAAAGCTATTGGGAAAAGCGATGAAGTGCTAAAACTGGAATTATTCAAAAAACCAGCCTTTCTGATTCTTGTATTAGCTGCTGTTCCTTTCGGAGTCAAAGCAATTGTCTGTACTGCTCCCATCAATGCCTTGTATGCCCTATTTTTGAATATGGGACCTACGAAGAAGCATCTTAATTATAGTAGAAAGGAACAGGTGAGAGACTTATTGCCCGGACTCCTCCTTGCCGGTGTTATGGCTATGCTCACGTTTCCATTAGTTTATCTTCCCTTGAACGATATCGCAATCATGTGTCTTCAAATTATTTTCGCTTTCGTCATATATATCGTATTATCGAAAAGATTTGAAATTGATGCATATTATTACTGTAAGAACACCATTTTAGAATATTATTCAAAAAAGAGAAATCGAAATAAGTAATATTCTCTTTATGACTAATAAAGGCATCAAATGAAAATTATTGTAGTTGGTGACATTTTACCATGGAAAAATAATGTCGAACTTTTCAAGAAAGGCGATGCTTTAACGCTTTTTGGAGAAAAAGTATGCAATTTATTTGAATCGGCCGATTTCTCTATCATCAATTTAGAGGGACCCCTAACAGATGCTACTGTTAAGCAAGACAAAATTGGACCTGTCATCAAAGCTGACAAGGAAACTATAAAGGGAATACAGGCCTTGAATGTGAAGGCTGTTGCCCTGGCAAATAATCATATAACCGATTATCTACAAAAAGGGATTGATGACACACTATCTACACTTCAACAAGCAGGAATCAAATCTGTTGGAATTGTAGATTATCAAAACAAATCGAAAGAAAGCAAATACCTAAGTGTCACAGACGGACAGCATAAAGTATGTGTTTATAACGTATCGGAAACATTCTTTAACCAGCCCACCAAAAAGAGTTCGGGTGTAAATATTTATGATGAGTGGATTGTACTAAATGAAATCAAGGAACTGAAGCAACAACACGACTATCTGATCGTGATTTATCATGGTGGAGCAGAATTTTTCCCCTATCCAACACCACAGACGCGCACACGCTTCCATCGGATGGCTGATTGCGGAGCTGACTTTATCACCGCACAACATACCCATTGTATAGGTTGCGAGGAATGGTACAATGGTTCCTATCTGCTGTATGGGCAAGGAAATTTTCATTTTGCCAAACAAGATGATATCCCTATGAAAACCGAGGGATTAGTGATGGAAATTTCGTTGGATAATCAAGGGGTACAAATAAACAGACATCGCGTTGAACTAAATAAGAATTATTGCATAGAATATTCCAAGGACCAGTCTCTCAGCAGTTTTTACGAACGAAGCAAAAACATCGATAACGAAGAACTGATTATAGAACAATACAAACAATTAAAACCCGATAATATCGTCGAATCATATCTATTAGCTTATAAAGGTCGCAACTATATCTGGAACAAGTTAAAGGCTTTCCTTCCAAAAAAGATTTGGAAAAAACTGATTGAATCCTACTCTGGCAGTCAAATAAAGCGTATCTTTTTTGTAATTACATCTGACCGGGCTTCTGAGGACGTTCATTATATTTGGAAGAAGCTATTAGATAATAATAAATAATACTGCATGTTTTACAAGGCAAGGAAAAGGTTCGGCAAGTTCTGTTTCAATATTTGGTGCAAGATTTCACCAAGTATGACTGAACATTTTCAGGACTATGACACTTTCTTTTTCTTCAGGAACGAATTGGATCCGAACTATCCTTGGAAGAATTACCTGCAGAAGAATGCCTATTTCAAACAATGGGGATTTGAAGTTCCACAGTACGAATCAGAATATTATAGCAAAGTGTCGGGTATCAAGGCCGACTATTATGTAAATCGTTTGTTGGTTTTTCATTACATTTACCCTTATCTGAACCGTTATGATTTTGTCCCGGCATATATGGACAAGAACATTCAAAAGAAACTTTTAGGTCTGCCAGACAACAAGAACGGTATTTTAGCCACAAATGACATCATTTACAATTCCAATGGCAGCTTCTTCAAGCAAGTTGATTTGCCATGTACGGAAGAAGAAGCTATTGAGATTCTGATTTCCTACGACAAACCTCTTATTATTAAGCCCACAATTGAGACTTTTGGAGGACATGGAGTAGAATTGCTTCCAGCTGGATTAACCCGAAACAATCTCATCGAAATATTCAAGAAGTACAAAAGAGACTTTACTTTCCAAGAAATGATTGAGCAACATCCGGACATGGCAAAGTTTAATCCTTCTTCAATCAATACCCTACGAATTGTCACTTATCAGGACTTCTCTGGACTTCATAAAATCTTGTACGCGTGTGTAAGGTTTGGTGGAAAAGGATCCATCAAGGACAATGTATGTTCCGGAGGCGGTTACACAGGTATTGACATTGAAACTGGAAATCTGAGAGATAGAAGAATCTACTCCTATCACGTTTCGGAACCCGTTAAAGATACTGACATATTCCCATCTCAGATTCCTCAATGGGAAAAAGTAAAGTCTGCTGCCTTGGAACTGCATAGACGTCTCCCGCAACTCAGAATCATCGGTTGGGATTTTGCTGTCTCTCCCAATGGGAAGCCTGTGTTTGTGGAGTTCAACCCAAGACCAGGGATTGGTCTCCAACAGGCAGTCGGTCCAATGTTCTCGAAAGAAGACTTGGACGAACTTCTTTCCCATGTTACCAAATCCACAATAAGCCAAATGCCTTTTGGGGTTACCTATTTCAACGATTATCCCGAAAGAAAAACCATCCATTCGAAATTTGTTCGTCAATGACAGGTTCTGTCAAATGGAAAGAACGATTCAGATTGTAGAGAAACCTGATTGGGTGTCCTGGGATGACATTCATGATGTGCTTTGGGCTGCTCATGCCGAGAATCGAAAGCAAGGTATAGTTATGCGATATGCTTCGCTTACTGGCGAAGAGATTAGAGAGCGTATCGAAGGAAAGGGGAAATTATTTTGTGCAATAGATGGCAATAAAGTAGTAGGAACAGGGGCTCTGGTTCTCAGAAATTACTATCTTTGGTTTACTAAAGGATACGAACCTTTTGGCTATATGTGTTTTGCTGCAGTTTTGCCAGAATATACAGGTAAGGGTATTTATAAGCAATTGATCTTAAAAAGAGAGCAATACTGTAGGGAAAGGGGACTTAATCGTATGATGTTTGACACGCATGAAAAAAACATTCATACAAGAGAAATAATGGAAAAATTCAACTTCAAGCCTGTAAGCTACACCTTCTACAGGGATCATTTTAATGTTGTAATGGTGAAATGGCTTGAAGGATGTCCATACAGCGACTTTCGACTCAAATACGAGTTTGACAAAAAAAAGCTAAAGGTGAATTTAAAAAGAATACTTAGGCTTTTTTCCAAGAAAAACTGAACATGGCACAAAAAGTAGTCATCATAGGGTATGGTTTTTCAAGTCGATTGTGTCTTTCCCGCACACTCGGACATTTAGGCTACGAAGTAAGTCTGATTGTCATTGAGAAAATCAATTCGAAACCTATCGATTGCTATAGTAAGTATGTGAAGCATTTTTACTATACACAAAGCTATGATGACGAACAGAAAATCATACAAATTCTATTAGAAAAATTCAGGGATGACAAGCAAAAGGTCATACTGATTCCTATCAATGACCTTAGTGCTTCGGTATTGGATAAAAATCTGAACCTGTTGGAGCCATACTTCCTATTTCCACACATTGGTCATCAGCAGGGTGCCATTACGGCATGGATGAACAAGGAAAGGCAAAAGCAGCTTGCACAACAAGTTGGACTTAATGTTGTAAGATCCATTGATGTTGAGATCAACAACCGTATCTACGAGATGCCGAAAAATGTCAATTACCCTTGTTTCACTAAGACCAGAGAATATACGCCAGGCTATAAATACACACTTCGTCGTTGTGATAACGAAGAACAACTGCAAATATTTTTGGATGACTTAAGCCAAAGGCATGAACATCTTACACTAATGGTTGAAGACTTCAAGAACATTGAGAAAGAATATGCTGTTGTTGGTTTCAGCGATGGAAATGAAGTCATTATCCCTGGTGTTCTTGAAATAGCAGCCATGGCTAAAGGTATCGACAATGGAGTAGCCTTACAGGGTAAGGTAGTACCACGAACCATGTATGAAAATCTACTCCAAAAATTTGAAGAATTTATACGCAAGATTGGATTTGTTGGAATGTTCGACATTGACTTCTACCGAAGCGATGGTATTTACTATTTTGGAGAATTGAATCTTCGCATTGGAGGATCTGGATTTGCCGTCATCAATAGTGGAGTAAACCTACCTGAAATGCTTGTCAGAACTTTACAGGGCAAGTCCATTGACGATATGAAGAAAGAGATAGATTGCTCATCCACCTACACCAACGAGCGGATATGTATGGAAACCTGGTATGAAGGCTTTCTGACAAACCAAGAGTTCTTCTCCATTCTTAAATCTCGAGGTATCAGCGCTGTAAAAAGCAAACACGACAAGTTTCCTGAGTTCATCTTCTGGCTGAAATCTATAAAGAAATATTTCATTCTTCGCAAAAGAGTAAAAAACAAATAGGGACAGACACTTGAACAAATTGTCAAGCTATTTCAAACAAAAGAATGAAACAGAAAGTAGTTATCATAGGTTACGGTTTCGATACACGTTTGTTCCTGGCTCGTTTATTGGGAGAATTAGGCTATGAAGTTAGCATCATCGCCTTGAACATTACGAAATCCAAGCCTATCGACTGGTATAGCAAGTATGTCCAACATTACTACTACACCCAAGGCGATAACGAAGACAAACTACTTCACATTCTTTTGAACGAATGCAAGCATCCGGATCAGAAAGTTATTCTGATACCTATCAATGATTTCGGTGCCTCCGTTCTGGACAGAAACCTCACATTGCTGGAGCCTCATTTTCTCTTCCAGCATATCCATCACACCCAAGGTGCCATTGTGGAATGGATGAACAAGGAGAAGCAAAAAAAACTGGCTCGTCAAATTGGGCTGAACGTGGCAAACTCGACTAACATAGAGATTATCAACAGGTCGTACGAATTGCCTACCAATGTACATTATCCCTGTTTCACAAAGACCAGATCGTTCACTCCCGGATACAAATATACGCTACATCGATGCAACAATGAGCAAGAACTGCATGATGTGCTGGATTACTTATGCCAAAACTATGATAATCTCACCTTGATGGTCGAGGATTATAAAGACATCGAACAAGAATTTGCTATAGTAGGATTTAGCGATGGCAATGATGTGGTAATTCCTGCTGTATTGGAGATCTTAAAGATGGCAAAAGGGTCTGGCATAGGAATTGCCCTTCGAGGAAAAATTGTACCATGTAAAGGTTATGAGAAATTGATTCAAGCATTCAAAATGTTGATCAGAGAAATAGGATTCGTTGGAATGTTCGACATTGATTTCTATCGAAGCGATGGGCAGTATTATTTTGGAGAATTGAATCTTCGAATTGGAGGTTCAGGATTCGCTGTAATAAGCCAGGGTGTCAACCTCCCTGAGATGCACATCAGATCCTTATTGGGCAAGAACACAGAAGGTTTGAGAAGAGATATTACTGGTTCTGCCACCTATTTGAATGAAAGAATCTGTACAGATAATTGGTTTGAAGGGCATTTGACTAATCATGAATTCTTCTCCATACTTAAATCATCGGATGTCGGTGCCATTAAATGCAAGCATGACAGAAAACCAGAATTAATCTTCTGGCTTAAAACCATTAAAAAGTATTTTATTCTTTTGAGAAGAAACCTATTTAAATAATCTGTCAGCACCAGACTTCTGTGAACGATTTCTCTCAAAAGAATTTCTGCGAACGCTGGAAAACTATTATTGAATCGCTTATTGCTAATAGATAATGAAAGATATCAACTATACGATTATCATTCCTCACTATAACATCCCTGAACTTCTCATGCGTTGTCTGAAGAGCATTCCTGTGCGTGAGGATATTCAGGTGATTGTGGTCGATGATTGCAGTCCTGATGCCAACCGTTATCTGAAGGATTATCCCGAACTATCGCGCCCATATCTCGAATATTACAGTACACCTCAAGGTGGTAGTGCCGGGCGGGCACGAAATGTAGGATTGGATCACGCCAAGGGCAAATGGCTCATCTTTCTCGACGCAGACGACCTGTTGACTGATGATGCCGAACAGATTCTCGATGAAACCGTTGACCGTCCGGAAGACATCATCTTCTACAACACTACTTGTGTGATGAGTGATGACCTCAGTCAAAAATCAGATCGCAACTTCTACGACCATTATTTCGCAGAATACCCAGTAGATCATGACGATATTCCCCTTCGATACAGATTTCAATCCTTGTGGGGTAAAGTTATCAGGGGGGATATAGTGCGAACGAACAACATTCGTTTCGACGAAATCCGCTATGCAAACGATGTCTATTTTTCTTGTCTGACAGGTCATCACGCCCGAACCATAGCCGTCATTGACCGGCCATTCTTCATCGTCACCGAGAGACCCGGTTCGTTGGCTTCCAGCCAGTTCTCCAATAAACGCATTTCTTTGGAGGAATGTCAGATAAGATTCGATGTATCCGTAAAAATAAAGCTATTGCTCGACAAATGGGGTGTCGATGTGTTCCCATTCCAAATGTACGAATTTAGCGACAAGATGCGAGACAATTATCCTTGGCAACACGTCAAAAATATGGCTCAGTTGACATTCACCCATCCATATATTGCCTATAAACTGGCACGTAATGACCTGCGTCATTTTTTGAAGAGAGATTTATCTGATGATTCCTGCTAAAACTGCAGAAGAACAGGTGTATTTATTGAATATGTATTTTTGTTGTTCTCATATATCTAACTAAATATCATACAGTATATGAAAAAAGTCATAACCTACGGTACCTATGATCTTCTTCATCAAGGTCATATCAATTTATTAAAAAGAGCCAAGGCTTTGGGTGATTATCTGATAGTAGGCGTTACCAATGATAATTTTGACAGAGAACGTGGAAAACTGAATGTTAAGAATAATGTGCTCGAACGTGTTGATGCCGTACGCTCATTGGGTATTGCCGACAAGATCATCATAGAAGATTATGTAGGGCAAAAGATAGACGACATACAAAAGTATAACATTGATATTTTTACAGTAGGTTCTGATTGGGAAGGACATTTTGATTACTTGAAAGAGTTTTGTGAAGTAGTATATCTTCCACGTACTCAAGGTATATCCTCCACCATGTTAAGAGAAGAACGGGATGAAGTTATAAAGATAGGTATTGTCGGTTGTGGAAGAATTGCACAACGTTTTCCAAACGAAGCTGGGTTTGTAAGCCAGGTAAAAATATCTTCAGCTTATGATATCAACAAAGAGACTACTGACACCTTCTGCAAAGAATACAACATACAAAATGCCTGTTCTTCGTTTGAAGAACTTGTTGAAAATGTAGATGCTGTTTATATTGCCACTCCACACCTCTCACATTATGAGCAGACAAAATACGCCCTTCAGCACAAGAAACATGTTCTTTGTGAAACACCCCTGGTACTTAAAGAGTCTGAGGCAAAAGAGTTATTCCAACTGGCTGTAGAAAATGATGTCATCCTGATGGAAGCCAACAAAACTGCTCATTGTCCTGCCTTTAATCATTTAATCACATTGATTAAAAGCGGATTGATCGGAGAAGTTGTCGATGTCGAAGCCTCGGAATCTAAAGTATGGGGCGATCCTACCCTTCGAGAATTGGATCCTAATCAGGCAGGCGGTTCTTTCTATGAACTTGGTTCTTATCCTTTACTTCCTATTATTCGATTAATGGGTATAGATATCAAAAGGATGAATATCTACTCACGAATGAAAAATGGAGTAGATATCTATACTAAATGCATCCTTCAATATCCAAAGGCTATCTGTTCCATAAAATTAGGATTGGGTGTGAAGACAGAAGGAAATCTTGTAGTTTCTGGAACGAAGGGATATGCCTATGTTCCTGCTCCGTGGTGGAAGACAGACTATTTTGAACTTCGTTACGAAGACCAAAATCAAAACAAGAAATTCTTCTACAAATGGGATGGCGAAGGTTTACGATACGAAATCCAAGAATTTATTGCTTGCATCTATAGCCATCGCTTCAGCACAGCACGCCTTCGTCGGCGTGAAAGCATTCTGATGGCAAAGTTGATGGAGCAATTTTCCGATAAAACTAATTTCGAGGAAATTTAACAAACGAAATGAACTTGAACGAAGAAACAAGAAATGGTTATACTATTTCTTCTAAAATGAAGGAAATTTGGTCAATGGAATTGCAGATGACCAAACTTGTTTTAGATGTTTGCAAGAAATATGATCTAAGAATATGGGTAGAAGGTGGCACCTTATTAGGTACTGTCAGACATCAAGGTTTTATTCCATGGGACGATGATATCGATCTCATCATGCCCAGAAATGACTATGAAAAATTATTAACTGTCGCCAATAAAGAATTTAAAACACCATATTTTTTTCAATGTGCTTATACAGATACCGAGTATTATCGTGGTCATGCACAATTGAGATTAGATAATACAGCAGCAATTCTATCCAAAGACTCCTTCAATACTTTTCATCAGGGCATTTTTATAGATATTTTCTGTTTTGATTCTGTACCTGATATCGTTGATGACAAATGGAATAAAAAACTAAAAAGAGCAGATGAAATCCAACATATTTTAGGTTATTGTTCCTATCGTTTATCAGTCTTCTCAAATCCTAAAAATTTATTCTACAGATTACTATATCTTTACTATAAAACTACGAATAAAACGTTAGAATTATTTAAGGAATACGAGAATTTATTCAAAGGAAGCGAATATAAAGATTCCAAATACGTAGGGTATCCTACATTCCTTAGAACAAATAGCGAAAGAACTACCAGAAAAAAGGAATGGTTTAGTCAAACCATTTATTTGCCTTTTGAAGATATAGTCGTTCCTGTTCCTATTGGTTATGCAGAGATTCTAAAGAAACAATATGGAGAGAATTATATGACACCAATTAGAATTCCTCCTTTACATGGAGGAGAAATCCTATTTGATACAAAAAAGTCATATAAGGATTATTTGCCAGAGTTGAGGAAGAAGAAAATAGAAGAATTCAAAAGAAACAGAATAGAGAAAATCAAAAAATTATTGAAATTATAGTATTTCAAGGCACTATCTTTTACACTATCTTTTTACCTTATTAATTTACCAGTATGAAATTGCTGACTTTAGCAATTTCTGCATATAATATGCAGGAATACTTAGGAAAATGTCTGGATTCAGTCACTAGACCGGACATTCCTGATACTCTAGAAGTCATTATTGTTAACGATGGAAGCAAAGATAAAACTTCTGAAATTGCACATCAATACGAGAAAAGATTCAACAGCATCGTACGTGTAATAGATAAAGAGAACGGACACTATGGTTCTTGCATAAACAAAGCCTTGGAAGTGGCTACCGGTAAATATTTCCGTCCCCTTGATGCGGATGACTGGATGAATACCGATGCACTTGTCTCTCTATTATCATTACTCGAAAACAATGACAATGATCTGATTGTCACAACTCATACCAACTACTTGGATAACAATCGAGTCAATCATATAAAGATACCTGATTCCATTATCGTCAACAAGCAATATGATTTAAATACCTTGGACTTCCAAAAGGAAAAAATAGACTGTTTCCTAAAGATGCATACCATGACATACAAGACTTCAATCCTAAAGAATATGTCCTTGAAGTTGTCAACAGGAATTAGTTATACGGATTCTGAATATTGTATGTTCCCACTTGATAAAGCAAATAGCGTCATTTTTTACGATCTCGATCTTTATCAATATAATTTATCCAGAGAAGGTCAAACCATGCAACAAAGCATAATCACAAAATCGGTGAAACCTTTCTACTTGATATCCATGAAAATGATTGATTACTTCATCAAGAATTATGACAGAAACAACTGCGTTGTAAGATCAAATCAACGTTGTTTCATGCGTTTGGTTATCTATTTTTTCTTTAGGGCTGCCCTTATATTCTCTGAAGGAACAGAAGATACTAAGAAAATGTTGTCATCCCTGATGAATCAGATTGCTCAAAATAAAGAACTGAAGGATGATATTCTATCATTAAGGTATAGAAAAGTGCCTTTTGTCTATATTTGGTACAAATTTAAAATACGAATTCTTTATTATTTTCCTAAATTCCTACTCTATTGAAAAATAAAGGAGTTACTTCACAATGAATCAATTGATATCCATCATTATCCCCGTTTTCAATGCTGAAAAATATCTGAGGCAATGTCTTGATAGCATTTTGGCACAAACTTACACTAATTATGAAGTAGTTATTATCAATGATGGCAGTACAGATAAGTCTGGAGACATTATTGATGACTATGGTAAATATGATGACAAAATACATCCATATCATAGAAATAATGGTGGCGTAAGTTCTGCACGTAATTTTGGAATTAGTGTTGCTTCTGGAGAATATATTTGCTTTATAGATGCAGATGACATAATTTCCAACAACTATCTTGACATCCTTTACACAGCTATTCAGAAAGGGGCTGATTCTTCTATTGCTGGTTTTAAACACATAGATGTACCACAAGATAAAGAAATAATCGTTGTACCGCAGAAAGAGGAAATCAAAAACCTGAACGATAGTATTCTTGACTTTCTGGATTTTGAGAAACCCGATTGGCAAAGATATCTATGGAACAGGTTATTCAAGATGTCTGTGATAAAGAAAAACAACATCAGATTTCGAGAAGACATTTACTACAAGGAAGACGGGGTGTTTCTCATTGATTATCTATGTAAATCGAATGGTCTTGTAAGTTATTCTAACCAAATTATATATTATTACAGGCAAAATCAGAATAGTGCACTTGGCAGCTTGCACAAAAAATTCAACAAGAAAATTCTGACCAACATCAATGCACACTTATTGATTTTGGAACAATTGAAAAAGGCCAAATTACCAGAGGCCACTATCAATATGTCCCGTTCTCATGCATTTATGAGTTTTGCCTGGATAAAAGATATAATGAAAGATAACAATATTCATAATCTGTATTATTCCTTTATTATCGAAATAAGTTCATTTAAGGTTCTTGGACCAAAAAGATACTTCAATTGGAAAACTGCTTTATTAGGAAAGTTTTTCAAATAATCAATATTTTTCATAAACATAAATAACAAGGATGAAGCAATTTGATTATCTCATTGTAGGCTCTGGATTATTTGGAGCCACCTTTGCACACCGCGCTTCCAAAGTTGGGAAGAAATGTCTGGTCATAGACAAACGATCCCATTTGGGTGGCAATGTGTATTGTGAGAACGTGGAAGGCATCAATGTTCATAAGTATGGAGCACACATCTTCCATACATCGAACAAGCAAGTATGGGATTTTGTCAATTCTATTGTGGAATTCAATCGTTACACCAATAGCCCTGTAGCCAATTATAAAGGAAAACTTTATAATCTGCCTTTCAATATGAATACCTTCTATCAGATGTGGGGTGTCACTACACCTGCCGAAGCTGTAGCAAAATTGGAGGAACAAAAAGCGGAAGCTATTGCTGCTTTGAAGGGCAGGGAACCTCAGAATCTCGAAGAACAAGCCCTCACTTTGGTTGGCAAGGATATATTCGAGAAACTGATCAAGGAATATACCGAGAAGCAATGGGGACGCGATTGCAAGGAACTGCCCGCCTTCATCATCAAGCGACTTCCTGTTCGACTTGTTTTCGACAACAATTATTTCAACGACAAATACCAGGGTATTCCTGTTGGTGGCTATAATAAGTTGATTGAAGGACTTCTGGAAGGTATAGAATGCCGTACCAGCTGTGATTTTTTCAAGGAATATAAGGATTCCTGGAGAAATATAGCCGATTGCCTGGTTTATACTGGACCCATTGACGAATTTTTCGACTATCGTTTAGGAAAACTCGATTGGAGAACGGTTTCGTTCAAAACACGTATTGAAGATACTCCAAACTACCAGGGCAATGCTGTAGTAAACTACACATCACACGACAAACCCTATACTCGTATCATCGAGCACAAGCATTTCGAAATGTTTGGGCAGTCGGTATACGATTGTTCCAAAACTGTGATAAGCGAGGAATATTCCACAGAATTCAAGGAAGGTATGGAACCTTATTATCCAGTGAACAACGAACGCAACAATACCTTGGCTGAAGAATATCGTAAACTTGCTGCTCAAGAGAAAGATGTACTGTTTGGTGGAAGACTTGGACAATATAAGTATTTCGATATGGCCCCAATTATAGAACAAGTTTTAAATATTAAATTTTAATATCTCTGAATATGAAGTTGTTATCTTTGGCTATTGCAGCCTACAATATGGAGGCATTCCTTGATCAATGCCTTAAATCATTAACCAGATTTGATATTCCTGATTCTCTCGAAGTTATAGTGGTCAATGATGGTAGTAAAGACCGAACATCCGAGATAGCGCACGCATACCAAAAAATGCGTCCTGATATCATTCAGGTTATCGACAAAGAAAATGGTCATTACGGATCTTGTATCAATAAGGGATTAGAGGTAGCTACCGGAAAATATTTCCGACCTCTTGATGCTGATGATTGGGTTGATACCGACAATTTAATCCAATTGCTAGACAAACTATCCCATTGCAATGCCGATCTTGTTATTACCGAAATATGTGTCTATAGGAAATCGGGAAAAGATTATATCAATATTCCAAAGAAAATCGAAACCGATAAGGAATATGATGCCAAATCCTTTGATGTTGAAAGAACAGATTGTTCATCTATTTTCGCCATGCATGGCATGACCTATAAAACTCAACTTCTCAAGGATATTGGATTAAAACTACATACCGGTATTCATTATACCGACACAGAATATATCTTGCTTCCTTTGGATCGTATTGACAATTTGATTTTCTACAAATTGAATCTATATCAATACAATGCGATGCGTGAAGGACAATCCATGCAGAAATCCGTTCAGCAACAATCCATCAATTCATTCTATATATTGTCAAACGACCTGATAAAATATTATAAGGAAAGAGCCAGCGAGAACAATGCCGTTATCCGTTCTAATCAGCGTTGTATCTTGCGAAGAGTTTTCTATTACTTCTTCGTATCTGCACTCATTTTCGGTGACTCATCCTATCCACAACTTCAGGAACAATTGAAGAACATCAAATTATTGATTGATGATAACGAAGAGCTGAAGCATGATGCATACAATTTCACGTACAAAAGTATTCCTTTCGTAAAAATTTGGTATAAATATCACTTCAGAATATTTAACCTTGTACCGAAATGCTTGAAATAATACTCATTCTGGAATCAACTATTAATTCATAACTATGTTTATCCTATTGGTTCCTTTCCTGATTATCCTATTATTCATTCTAAGCATTCTATTTTTTATAAGGCGCTCGCTGATAGCTGGCGCCTTTTTCTTGTTTGCATCTCTTCTCCTCAATTATAGCACACAGACCATTCCTTTCCATCCATCTTTTCTTTTCAATTCATTTGAGAAGAAAGATAATCAAATAAGAATACTGTCCTACAATATAAAATACAACAGCGATTATCTGCGACATAATAATGATAGTCTGTCTGCATTGATTTCATTCTTTCAGCAACAAGATGCAGATATTATAGTTCTTCCTGAATCAAGATTGAACAGCACTAATAAGGAATTGCGCAAAAAACTGGATAGAATCTATTCCTATAACCTTTCTATAGGATATGATGGAAACGACTATTATACCGAAACGTACGTTTTCAGTCGTTATCCTGTCTGTAATGTCAAACAGTATGGAAAACATTACATTTACGAAATGAATATAAACCTTGCTGACAACAATATAATAAAACTGGTAGCTTGCCATTTGGCGAGCAATCAGTCAAACAGTAGTTTACGTAAAGGAAAAGGTTTCATACAAAACATCCTAAATGGTTACGAGACAAGAGAACAAGAAGTCACGATGATTTGCGATTCACTACTCCATCATCAGGGTCCGATTATTATTGCTGGCGACTTGAATGATATCAGTGGTTCTAAAACCTTGTACACTTTACAGAACAGACTAAAATTGTGTGATGCCTGGTGGAAAACAGGTTTGGGATATGGAGCCACATCTGTCTCAAAACATCTATTCTTTCGACTGGATCATATTCTATATTCCAATCATTTCAAATCCACAGCAGTTTCTGTTCCAAACATCAACTTCTCCGATCATTATCCAATTATCACAGATTTGGAAATACTAAAACAATAGATAACAATTTAGAAATACATAATAAAGGCTCGCAGCAAATCAACGCTACGAGCCTTTATTTTTTTCATATCTTGCAGTCACCCCACTTGACATACATAGCTCCCCAGGTAAAACCCGAACCAAAAGCAGCAAGGAGAAGTCTGTCTCCTTTCTTGATTTTGCCTTCAAGGGCAGCTTCGTGCAAAGCGATGGGAATGGATGCGCTTGATGTATTGCCAACATGATCGATATTACAGATAATCTTATCTTCAGGAGCCTGACAATGCTGACGAACCGCATCAATAATGCGTTTATTGGCCTGATGTGTGCATATCCAGTCGATGTCTTCAAGTGAAAGATTACCTTCCTCCATCACTTCGCTGACAGCGCTTGTCATGAACGTAACGGCATTCTTGAAAACATACTTGCCATCCTGATGAATGAAATGCATACCTGCATCTACAGCCTCGTGACTTGGAATATTAGCTGAACCACCACAGAGACGAATCAGATGATCATTACCTGCACCATCGGAATGAATCTTTGATACCAATATTCCATATCCTTCTTCGTTAGGCTCGATAAGAGCTGCAGAACCACCATCTCCAAACAAGGCGCATGTGGTACGATCCTTGTAATTAACAAACGAAGTACATTTTTCAGCTGAACAGATCATCACTTTCTTGTAGATTCCAGACTTAATGAAAGCCTGTGCCTGCTGCAGACAATAGAGAAAACCTGTGCAAGCCGAAAGGATGTCATAGCACATTGCATTGCGTATGTTCAAGGCATCGGCGATGATACATGCTGTACTTGGCCAAGTGTAGTCGGGTGAGGAAGTGGCACAAATAAGGCACTCTACTTCTTCTGGAGCAGTTCCAGTCTTTTCAAGGACATCACGTACTGCAGGAATGGCCAGCTGGCTTGAACCAGCATGTTCATCCTTCAGGACACGACGCGTCTTGATACCCGTACGCGTAGTGATCCATTCATCATTGGTATCGACCATCGTAGCAATCTCATCATTAGTCAGCACATAGTCTGGTAGATAATGACTGAGACCTGTAATAGCTGCGGTAATCATAACGCAAAAGATATTTGTTGTAAAATAATAATCAATAAAGAAATAGAAAAGAGGTTAGAGGGAGGTATTGAACTCTTTCCTCTAACCTCTGTCTTTTTGCTCCTAATTTTAGAGAGCAGCTTCCTTCTCGATAGCCAGCTTGCCACGGTAATAACCGCATTCAGGGCAAACGGTGTGAGAAACATGCCAGCCACCACAGTTGGGGCATACTACTACGGCAGGAACAACTGCCTTGTCATGCGTACGGCGCTTGGCTGTACGGGTGTTCGATTGTCTTCTTTTAGGATGTGCCATTTTTATTATTATTAAATTAATCCTTTTTCAATTTTTTGAGGGCATCCCATCTTGGATCAGTAGGCATGTCTTCCGAATCATACTCGTTAGCTTTGCCATCTGATAAGATGAATGACTCAGCATCATCTTCGAACGAATCTGAATCTACCAGATGTTCTCCCAGTTTAGATGCCATACCAGAATTGCACTGTCCAAATGGATGCACATGCTTGATAGGAATAGCAAGTTCTATGAACTCGTACAGGAACCAGGCAACATTAATGATACCCTGTTCTTCTGGAACAATTACAACATCATCACCATCATCCTTATATTCCTTGCCCAAACGGACAATCAGATGACCAGTAGTTTTGATGGGTTGATCCATCTCTTCAAGACAACGATCACAAAGGACCACCACTTTACCTTCAAGTTCAAACTTAAGATCTGACTGCTTGTTAGTTTTTACGATGCTAACCTTTGCCTTTACGTTACCCTTTTGAATAGCCTCCTCATCAATGGCCTCGAAAAATTCGTTGCCGAGGTGATATTCAATTTCGCTCGTTCCGACTTCCATCGTCCTGAGCTGTATGCTGTATTTGTCGAATTTACCCATCTTTCTGTTTCGTCGATGCGTTAATCGGGCGCAAAGATACTCATAATTTTATTATGTTGTACCTTTAAAACCTAAATAATTAGTATTTTTTTATAAAAAAAGCCTATTTTGTACGTTGTAGATGCTTTTTTACTGCTATTTTTTGAAAGAAAGAGTGTTGATAACTTTCAATATTTCGTCTGAATTACAGTTCAATTCTGAAAGTAGTTCCTACTCCAACTATCGAACTTTTTACATAGATTTTTCCATGATGATATTGCTCGATAATACGCTTGACAAGAGCCAGGCCGAGTCCCCACCCGCGCTTCTTTGTGGTATATCCCGGTTCGAAAATCTTCTTTTGCTTGTTCTTTGGAATTCCTTTTCCATCGTCCTCTACCTCGATGATGGCATCGGCATTCAGACGTATTCTAACCTGAGTAGGTTGGGCATCTACAGCATTTCTGCAAAGATTTTCGATTACCCATGAAAGCAATGGTCCTGAAGCCATACGCATCACGGGTGTTTCGGGCAACTGTGCATCTATGAAGATTTTATTCGACACACGTTTCTGCATATAATCAGCCACACCTTGAATCACTTCACACAGATTGGTTTCCTCAAGTTTCGGCTCCGAACCAATTTTCGAAAATCTGTCAGCTACAATTCGTAGACGCTGTATGTCCTTGTCCATTTCCTTCACAGCATCCTTGATCTCGTCCGAATCAATTTCGGATTGGTCTTCAGAAATCTGCCCCATGTATTCGGTCCATCCCATAAGTGACTGTATAGGAGTTCCCAGTTGATGTGCAGTTTCTTTCGACAGACCTACCCACACTCTGTTCTGCTCGCTTATTCTCTTTCCATGCAACATGTAATAGAGTAGGAAAAGGAATACAATAATCACCATGAGCTGAATATAGGGATAATAGTGGAGTTGCTGAAGCAGAATAGATTCATCGTAATAGAGTCTTTGAGTCAGACCTTCCACTATCTCTATATCGAAATAATGTCCTTGCAAAGTCAGTTCTTCAATCTTGCGACCGATAAAAGCTGTGGTATCCGAAGGAATATTCAAATTGCTACTACCAAGAAGTGTACCTTCATCATCGGTATAGAAAACCGGTATGGTGGTATTGCTGGCCATCACCTTCAGCTCGAGCGTCATGTCAGCATTCTCGTCAGCAAGAAGCAACTGACGATAGGCATCCGCCCAAATCTCCATCTTTGTACGTTCCTCCTGACCCAACGATTGCACCAACTGATTTGAGAAATAGAGAAAAACAGCTATCAGCAGCACTGATAGAATCAGAAAAAGCCATTGAAGTTTATTTTTCAGACTATTGCTCACTTTTCTTTGTGTTATTTGTCGGGGCAAAGTTAGTATTTCTTTTATTAATTTGCAAATTATTCAACAAAAATAGAATCTAAAAATTCTAAAAATTCAATAAAAACACACGTGTAAATAACATTTGTGAAAAAAATTAAGCTATTTGCATTATTTTTCAACAAAAAATTTTGCATTTTTGAAATATTATAAATAACTTTGCAGCGGTGAAATAAGCAAATTTCAAAACTAAAAAAAATACAATTATGAAGAAACTTTTCGCAGTATTAGCTATTTTCGCTGGCATGTTCAGCGCAAATGCTCAGGAAGAGTATGCAGTTAAGACCAGCAAGGTATTCTGGGATAATTGGTATGCAAGCATTAATGCTGGTGCCATCACTCCTTTCAAGGGTAACCTGATTGGTGATATGCGTCCAACAGTAGGCGTTGAAGTAGGTCGTTTCCTTACTCCAGTCTTTGGCCTCGGCGCTGAATATCGTGTTGCCATCAACACTACTCCTTCCTGCAACATTTTCGATCAGTCCAATCTTACTGGTCTTATGAAGTTCAACCTCACCAACCTCTTCTTGGGTTATACAGGTGAACCTCGCTTCTTCGAGATGGGTCTTGATTACGGTATTGGTTGGGGTCACAACTTTGTTCATGGCTGGCCCTATCAGTTTACTGTTATTTCTCCCGATGCCTTGAGCTATCAGGCTCCTGACAAGAAGAATCGTGGAACCAACGTTGACGACAAGACTGAAGATGGTTGGGATATGA